>Ga0265293_10006528_pt1 | contig 18593 bp, 36 predicted proteins | sample Munlanlewell138R_FD_192505 | JGI IMG/M metagenome (GOLD analysis project Ga0265293, IMG submission 192505) | Leachate microbial communities from a municipal landfill in Southern Ontario, Canada - Leachate well 138R | ecosystem: Engineered > Solid waste > Landfill > Unclassified | place: Canada...
TAGATGGCATAAGACACGCACATCAAAATGGCAAGTGCAATTTCACCGATGGGCAGTATTTTGGCGAGTTAATCGGTGAAAAATTACAAAAAAACCCTTATCAAATTAAAGGTCACACTTGGGTTCCATTTGACCCATACTGTAAAGAGGCTCTTAGGTATCATTGTTGGGATAATATTTTAGGTACAGTAGATGTTAAATCAAAAGAAAGTGTTTGTGCCGCATTTGATATTATTTCCGAGTGGTTCCAGTATGGATTAAATAGTATTTATTTAAGACAAAAAGGAATTACTCAATTTGCAGAAGGTGTAGTTTTTTATTCACCAGAAGGAAGAATGGCAAAATTACGCAGGGACATGTTTGATTGGTTTAAAGGTAGAAGTCATAAGGAGTAAGATAATGCCAAAATGTGAAAGATGTAACGAGGTTTTTTCTGGAATTTGTTATCAAAAATTTTGCGATAATTGTATATTAGAAATTGAACGAGAAAATGATGATTTTAATGAGGAGGATTAAAAATGTTAAAAGATAAACTGACAAAGGTTAATGAGGAATTGAATAAAGAAATTACTATTCTAAAGAAATCTATTATAGCGAAAGTACATGAGTTTGAATCTAAAACAGGAGTTAAAATTGCAACCATTCGCACATATTCCAAAATACCTAAGATTAACCCAGACGATTGCTTTATTAAAAATTATGCTATAGTCATAGATACTAGAGCAGTTTAAAAGGAGGTTTAAAGTTTATGAAATCAGAAGTAGTTAAAGACCCAGTAGCATTAGAAAATGAAAGGCAATTAAAAATGTGCGACATTAGTGGCGAAATTGGTCAATTAAAAATGTTGCTTCACGATGATTATGAAATGTATCATCAAATCACTAATCAACAACAAGCGATTAAAAAACAACATGAAAGTTTGCAAAAAAATTTAGAAAATTTAGTGAAGAAAATGAATCCACAAATTGAAAAATTAAGCAAGTTAAAACAAGAGTTAGAAAATTTAAATAAACAACCAGTAAAGGAGGAAAAGTAAATGATTTACAAAGGTCAGAGTAATATTACAAAAAAGTTAGCGTTTGATTGTTGGGATAAGTTTAAAAAACCCGAGCCGGGGTATCGAATTAAAGAATTTGAGCCTGACTCAAAATTTGACATTTCTGTGTTGGTTTTAGAAAAGGATTATAAGGGCGATTTTATCAAGAACGCAGACGGAACCCAGACGCTAGTTAAAGTTACAGAAGTGGTTAAAAAACCTAATCTGAATTTTAATGAAGCAAATAAAGGATTTAAGAAGCTATTTACATCTTATGCCAAGGCAGACCAAGGTAACATTGATTTACAAAGTGCAGTTAAAAGTGCCGCAGAAGCCATTAAAGCAATTGACGGAGTAAATGTTTCAAACTATAAAGAAATTTATAGTACTTTAATTGAAATTGGCAAAGAAACTATTTGTGTTGCAAAACCAGTACAAAAACTTAAAAAGGCAGATACTGCTTTAGTAGAAGAAAAACCTAAAGAAGTTGACACCACTTTAACCGACGAGACTGTAGTTGAATAAAGGCGATAGTAGCTACTCGCCCATTACATAGCCCCACATTTTATTATTGGGGCATACAGGGCGAGGAATAGAACTTATAAATCTATCCTCGCCCACGTTTTCTTAAATTGTGTCTATTACTAGTGGTTTTGTAACAAGTTTCATTAACAAAACCACAACTAATAGTGGCTACTAAACTAAAGCCACTATAACTACGTATAATTTGCAATATAGGCTTAAAACTCAAAAAAGGGGCATTTAATGAACGAAGAAATAATCTTAGCTAAAGTTAAAGACTATTGTCAAAAAAAGAACTGGCGTTACAAAAATTATGGTGAAACTTTAACAGTACAATGTCCTTTTTGTAAAGATACTGCGATGACCGCTAGGCAAATTCCACATACTCATAAAATTAAATGCCATAACCCCAATTGCTCAACAAATAAAAATAATCAAACATTTACACTTACATCAATTGTTCGTGCAAACGAACCAGATAAAAGTGATAAAAATAAATTTACTAAAGACCAAATTTTACACTACTTGAAAGATTTGTTAAACATTAATGTTCTTTCTCAAGTCGATGAAAAAGAAATTGATGGTCAATTAGTAAAGTATGCCAGCAGAAATTGGTCATTATTGCCAGTTGTGGCGAAAAACAAAATGCCCATTATACAAGATTGGACAAATAAAGAGTATCATTTAAAAGAAGATTGGGAAAGATGGATTTGTATTGATAAATTAAATGTAGGAGTTAGAACAGGTAAGGCAAGTAATTTAATTATTATTGATGTGGACTGTTTAACTAAAGAAGAAGAGAAACAATATTTAATTGCAATTGAGAAAAAAGATAATAAACAAATTAAAATCTTTGAAGATAAAATTAAAATTCCAGTTGAATTAGAAAAAATTGCAGGTAATACTTTAATCGGCAAATCTTTTAAAGGCTATCATTTATTTTACAAAAATGTACCAGAAATTCCAAAGGGAGTTTGTGATTTATTTAATGTTCATTTAGATGTCGAGGCAGAAGGGGGTCAAGTCGTTATTTATCCTTCTACTGTAGATAGATGGTATTATTTAGATAATGAGAAAACACAAAAATCGCCAGTAATTTATACAGATAAAAGAACTTGGTTAAATGATTTAGAGCCTATAGAAATGCCAGAGGAATTAAAAAAATTATTACTTGACACTTTACCAAAAAAAGTTAACGAAAATATTGATGAAATAAAAACCGCAATTGATAATGACAGTTTTAAACTAGATTGGAATTTAGACGGTATTAGAAACAACAGCATGATTATGTATGGAGGAGGTTTAAGAAAATTAGGTTGTTCTCCCGAACTAACAGAAAAGATTTTGATTTATACCAATGCCAGATTAAATAAACAATTGCCAGATAAAGAACTTCGCAATATGTTTAGAGAGTTACGAAAATATAATTTCAGTGAAGAGGATTTATTAGCACAAGAAATAATTGCTTATTTAAACAATACTACAAGTGCAGGTAGAACTGAATTAGTTAAAATGTCAGGTCACAATCAAAAACAAGTTGTTAAGGTTTTAGATTATTTAACAAAAGAAAATCAAATTGCAAAAATAGGTGCAGTTTACACAATTAAGCATAAAGTCCAGTGGCAAACAAAATTAATTGATGTACATAAACCTTTGCCATTTAAAGTTCCCTATTTTTACGATGTTGCGAAATTATCTAATGCAGAAATGGTTTTAATTGGAGCGGCTACCGGACGTGGCAAGACTTGGCTCGCCATGAATTTTATTAGAGAATTTGTTAATCAAGGAATAGTTCCGTACTATTTATCCAAGGAAAGTACTAGCGGATTCGTAGATAGCGCAATGAGATTGGGACTGAAAGAAGGTGATTTTAAGTATTACCCATGCCATGACGCAACAAAGGTAGAATTTGAGCCGGATGCAGTTACCATAATTGACTGGCTAAAGCCAGATGAGTATAAGGACATGGACAAAATATTTGATGATTTACATAGACAATTAGTACAAAAGGGCGGGTTGCTTATTGTATTTATGCAGTTGAAGGAAAACAATGATTGGTTTTCTAAAAATCTAGTAGACCACTTTGCATCTTTGGCGGCTAAATACGTCTATACCGATGATGGTAATGGAGAATTTACTTCATTTGAGATAACAAAAATACGCAGACGTTTAACAAAAAGATGGATTAGAGAAATTCCATGTAAATACGAATGGGAAACTGGTATAGTAAAGAGATTACAAGAAGTTTTAAGTGAATCCGCACCAGAAAGCAACATAGACGAAGAAAATTTAAAAGTTGAAAAACTTGGTGGTAAATGAAGTGGTTAATTAAAGACATAGAAAAAAGATTAAATTTAGAAATTTACAGAAACTCCTGTAGTGTAGGCTTTGACGTGGCAAAATTTGCCACTGGTATTTGCGTATTAAGAACAGATGATGAATATTTATATTTAGAGTTGGAAGATAAAATTTTACTTTCTAAAAGTAAAGAATTAGATTTGGTTACACAATTAAATATTTTTGATGATAAGTTAGAAGAATTATCATCTAAAATTTTAAAATTTAAGCCCAAAATCTTTTGCGTCGAGGATTGCTTTGCAATGATGGGCAATATTTGGGTCGTTAAAATCTTGGCAAGGTTTGAAACCTTAGTGTGGAAAAAATTTAGACATAATGGTTATATTTATTTTAAAATGGCAAAACACGCCAGAGATAAGGTTAAATTTGTCAAAGACAAGACTTCAAAAAAAGACATTAAAGAACAATTAAGGCTATGGGTCATTAACAAATTTGAGTGGGATTGTAAAGATAACGATATAGTTGACGCATTTATATTAAGCCTCGGAGGGCTTTCGGTTAGTAAAACTTGACACTATGCCAATTTTAATGTTATAATCAACCTAAAGGAGACAAACTATGGAAGAAACTACAAAACCAGTTGAACCACCTAAAGTAGCTCCAGTAAATCCATATGAAGATTTAAATATCGACAATTTACTATTGTCACAAAGAAAATTATTTCTTTTAGGTGAGATTAGTGAAAAAACTAGCGGAAAAATCATAAAGGAAATACACGCTTTAAATGCAATTGAGTATAAGCCTATTATTATGTTTATTGACAGTCCGGGTGGTTGGATTTCCTCTGGTTTGGCAATCTGCGATACAATGAGATTATCTGTATGTCCCATTATAACGATGGTTATGGGTCAGGCGGCGAGCATGGCGGCTGTTATTTCTGTTATGGCTACTGATATTAAAAATAACGATAAACAAATTCCAAGTAGATACATTATGAAAAATGCTAGAATGTTAGTCCATTCTGCCTGTGGAGGAATTGCAGGAGATGACCCCGATACTGTTATTAAAGACGCACGGGCATTTTTAAAAGAGGCTAAAACTATAAGAAACATTGTCGGTAAAAGAACTAAATTACCATCAAAAATGATGGAAGGTAAACATGAAATTTGGCTATCGCCTAAACAGTGTTTAAAATATGGCATTGTTCATAAGATTATTTAAGGGGGTATGAAAGTGAAAATACATAGAGAATTATATAAACTTTGGAAATCGGCACAAAAAGAAGACCGAGACACTGCAAAGCGGTTAAAATATAAATTTTACCCTGTTTCTTACTGGGAATGGGTTCAACAACAGGCAAGTGAATATTTTTGGAGTTAACTTGACACTATAGCCTATATTATGTTATAATCTAATTGAGATTTGCTTGGGTGTAGCGTAACTACAGACGTGTAGGGGTTAAGGTTAACCGAGAGTAATTAACTCAACTTAACTTTGCCACCCAAGTTCCAATTAACTAAGGAGAAAAAAATGTTTTATTGTAACAATGAAAATAGCAAATATTGTGTGTACTGTGATAAAGGGTTTAAATGTGAATTTGCTGATTTTTGCCCCAATCAAGTATTTGATAAACCAGATAAGGAAGAAAAAGAGGATAAACAAATGTTAGAAACTTGTCAACAATTTAAACAATGGTTAGAATCACAAGGTAAGTTTGCAAAAACATATCCTTATTACGTTGACAATTATTTACAACAAAATAAAGAAGTGTCCACTACCAAAATTGCAAGTTATTATTCTTTTTTACAAGGTAAAAAGAATAATGGTTATATCAATAATATAATGAAAAGTTTGAAAAGTTATTGCAAGTTTTTAAACATTAAAGATGTTGAATTTCCTCCCTATTTAAAGGAAAGGGCAAGTGTTCCTCAAGTATTCACTAAAAAAGAATTAGAAGAAACAATCATACCCTGTTTATACGATAGCCGCAAAACAGAAAAAGAAGAAAAAAAGTTTGAAGTATTTTTTAAACTATGGTTTGAAACTGCACTGCGCCAAGGTGATTGGTTTTACATTAAGCGCAGTCAATTTGATTTTGATAAAAATAGATTAACTTTTGTGGCACATAAAACTAACAATGTATGGGTTAAGCCATTTACAGCAGAGACAGGAAAGTTAGTTAAAGAATACTTTGAAAGTGAACCAGAAGAACAAAATGCCTTTAATTTAAAAAAATCTACACTTGATACATTAGTTCGCAACTTAGCAGTTGAAAGTAATATTAAATTAACAACACACATGTTTAAGAGGTCATCACTAAGCCACTATGCAACTAAATTAAGTATAACAACTTTAATGAACCACGGTTGCCATAAAAATTTGGCAACCACCCTAAAGTATATTAAGCCAAATGTCGATGCAATGCAAAAAGAATTTGAGGAAGCAAATGCCAACAATCAGTAAAAAGTGGAAAATTGTAGCTAAAAATTGGCTAGGAACTGTAACCGGAAAACATTGTCATTGGTGTAGGTTTATGAAATCCGAAGAAGGAGAAGTTACTTGCACTAATATTAATAGTATGTTTTGTGACGGAGATAGAATTAGAACGTGGGACGGAATAGGATGCGCGAAGGAATGTGGCTTGTTTGAAATAAATGAGTGGTACACTAAAGACGAAAATTATGATAAAACCTTTAATCAAGATGTTAAATAATTTACAAAATTTTTTACAATACTTAGCTATTTTTTGTTTTAGTGGGTTAACTGTTATTTCTTATTTGCAACATAGTGTTAAGTTCACTGGGTTAAATTTTGCGTTAGCATTACTCTATATTTTTCTTTATTTATTATGAAAAGACTTATTATAACAAAAAAGAAGAAATATAAAACTAGGATATTGAAAAAATGTTGCAAACATAATTGTGGAATAATTGCTATACGAGAAAAAGTCTATACAACTAGAAAAACTAGGATTGATTGGATATTACAGTGTCAAGTTTGTTTGCAAAAATATAAATTTTTACATATAATACCGAATGGTATTACCAATTTAAATGGAGAAAATTTAACTATAAATTATTATGAAATATAAACTAACAAGATGCGAGGTAGCCTCGGTATGTCCATCATGTATACTTAGTTATATAGGCACAGAGGGTGGATTTTGTTTAAAATGTAAGAATCAGAAATTATGGAAAGAATATTTAAAGAGTTGCCAAGTGAAAATCGCCTCAAAGTGCACAGAATGTGAAAGACAATTACCAAATAAAAACTGGAAAACTAAAAATGGTTGTATTTATTGTGACGTTAAGTATTGGAGAAAAAAGTGAACATTTTTAAATATATTGACATCTTTGGTTGGGTTTTAATCTATGTTAGATTTTTAGATGGTTGGACTTATAAATTATTAGCAGATAAAATTAAAAAAATTAAACTATCTAATGGACATAGCCGCAAGGCGGCAAATTTGCACATATTAATAGACTTGAGTATGGTTGCTTATTTTACTTTTCATACTCACGATATTTACATGGCAATTGCAATGGCAATAAATACTGGTTTTGTTGTTTATTATTGGAACATTATTAGAATTTTTTATCCCTATAAGTTTAGAGGGCTATACCACTTCAAAAAACCCAGTTTAATTACGTATACAATTAACAGTTTAATGCCAAATAAATTTCGTAAAAAATTATAAAGGAGAGCTATGAAAAAAATTAAAGTGATTAAAAAAAGTATCAAAAGACCCAAAGGTAAATTAAAAGATTATCACTATATAGTTGTAGTGGATAATTTTGCTATAGACTGTGATACTTTAAAATAAGAAAATGAAATTAACTAGTAAACAATTAGATAGGTTTTTACAAAAAATTCAAGATAGTGATAAACTATTTTGTTGCAAATGTGCAAAAGAATTAAAAAATAATGATTATAAAGGAGTAAAATAACATGAATGAACAAGATTCAAAAATAGAACAATTGATAAAGGACAGAGTGGATGAGTATAATGGCAGTGGTTTCTTAATAGCCTATGCAATTTTAAGATTAGCAAAAGCACTAGAAAATAAAAAGGAGTAAAGTGAAACACTTAGATGATTTATTAAACCCACGTCGCTTTGAGGATGAGACACAAGAGGAGTACAACTATCGAAGAAAACAAGCTAAAGAATATATTAAATTAGCAAAATTTGGCAAACTAATTCATTGGTCATCTAATTTAGTGCCAAAGGCAGAAAGAAGTTATAGGAAAGAGGTTAAATAAATGTCATCTTTAGAAAAACATGAATACGGCAAAACTTTAGAATGGGCAGTTGCCCAAAAACTTATTGATTTGGGTTTAGATAAATATGCTAGACCGTCTAAAGGGTCGGGCAATAGCACAGAAATTGCAGATATAAAGACCAGCGTCTTGCACTGCGAATGTAAACGCAGAGACACCAAATCAATTACCATACACCCAGAAATTTGGAAAAAACTATTATTACAAAAACCAATTGACAGTAAAAAATTAAGTTGCTATGTGCTACAAAATGCTCTAGACGACAAATTTGTAGTTTTGGGTTTTGATGATTTCTTTGATTTATTAAAAAAGGCTAAAGAAAATGAATAAATTTAAATGTAAAATTTGTGGAAGAAATAAGTTCGATAAACCCACTCCACATAATTGTAGAGTTGGATATTTAAAGCACTACGGTCGAAGAAAATATAAAGATTTATATAATGGCACTATTTGGGTAAAAATAAAAGAGGTTTAAAAAATTATGAAAGACAAAGACGTTAAATTAAGTAGGCAAGAAAAGCTGGAATTAACTCGCAGGGAGATAAACAAAAGTTTAGGGTGTAATGTTGTTTATTTTGCCAAAGAAGAGCCAATTAAAGAAAAATGCCCCTTTAATCAAGAACAAATTGATAAATTTATAGGTGGAGGCACGATTCACGGTAATTTTACTGTAATTTACGGCGGTGAGAGTGTAGGAAAAACGACTTTAGCATTAATGCAAATTGCACAGATACAAAAACAAGGTAAAATTGCGGCTTATGTAAATTTAGAGCATACCCTTTCAAAAGAAAGAGCAGAGAGTTTAGGTGTAGACTGGGATAAATTAGTTCTTATCGAAGGAGATGCTCATTATGCAGAACAGTCAATGGATGCAGTTAGGACTCTTTCAAAAAACAAGGTAATAGATTATATTTGCATTGATTCAATTCAAGCGTTTTTAACTAAAAATGAACAAGAGAAATCAAAGGGCAAATCAACCACCGGCATTTCCATTGAACATAACGAAGTGGCAGCATTAGCTAAAAAAATAGATAAGTTTATTAAAGCAACTAAAGATTATGTCTATCAAGCTAAAATTGCTGTCACTTTAATAGGACAGGTCAGAACTCAAGGAATTGGCAGTTTCTATACCCATGAGGGGCTTAGTGGAGGACATTGCTTTGATTTAGACACCAGAATAGTGACATCTGACGGCATTAAAAGCAAATCCGAGATAAAAATAGGTGATTTAATACCTACGGTGAATTTGGAAAAAAACTACGTAGAACTCATGCCAATTAAAAATATTATAGAGTGCAACACTAACCAAATTTATCAGTTTCAAAATAAGTACGAAAAGGAGTTACTATTCACTCCCAAGCATCAAATGGTAGTCAAATCATTTGACAATGGCAGTCTGAAAACAAATAGACTTCGTTTAATGACACCAGACCACAAATATAGAACTTATGGCTTCCCTTGTTGTTTCCCATCGGGCAATTCAGATTATCCAATTACAGACAACGAATTGAAATTGCTAGGCTGGTTATTAACAGATGCAATTCTTCAAGTGGCAGATAAAACAGCATTAAATTGGAGAAAATACTCCAACAGAGTTTTAATTTATCAATCAAAACCAGCAATGATTAAAAAAATTAAACAACTACTCAATGATTTAAAAATAGACTATACTATACAAAAAAGAGCTAAAAGAGACAATCGGACGGAGTTTGCAAACACAAAGACTTCTTATGTTTTCTATTTGTCCGTAAAAAATCAAATACCTATTAAATACAATATAACGAACAACAAAGAAATTCCAAGCTGGTGCTTTTCGTTGAGCGACCGACAAGTCAGAGTTCTTTTGGATTCCATGATGGACGGCAATGGACACCGCAGACCAACTGGACACTATGAATATTATTGTGATGGAAGTTTAAAAAAAGTAGAGGATTTGAGTCGATTATGTGCAACCCATAACATACCTACCTCTTGGATTACCAAGGATAAAAGAAAAAATTGTTGGTATTTGCGATTTCAAATAGCAGATTATATTGGATTTCATCGCAGTCAAAAAAAACTTATATCATGTGACAATTTGCCAGTTTGGGACATTGAGGTTGACAACCAAATTCACTTTGTTGAGCGAGACGGTCAGATAATCATCACACATAACAGTGTTAAACATTATGCTGTAATGATATTGTACATTAGAAAAGGACAATCATCTGACGCACCTAAAGCCAAGGTTGAAGTTATTTCTTATGACGGAGAGGGCAATGAAGAAGTAGAAGTCAAAGAAAAAGCAATTGGGTTTAATGCTGTTATTAAAATAGAGAAAACCAAAGTTACTAACTGCGCCCCAGAGGGCAGTGAAATTTCATTACCTTTCTTTTATAAAACAGGCTTTAATAAAGAACTGGCTAAAAAAGATTTACCTAAAATCGAAGAACCTAAAAAACAAGAAATAGTTGAGTCAAATATTACTAAAAAAAGAGGCAGACCTAAAAAGGAAGTGTAAATTATGAAAATTAAAATTCTCTTTGGTCGAGATAATTATGTAGAAAATTATGTTCACATTTTATTTGGTTTTGCAGTAACAATTAATGAATTTTATATAGGTCTAATTATTTACAAGGAGATTTAAATATGGAAAATTACTTACATTTTCAAGTGTGTTCTTTTAATGGAGAATACGCCGAGTGCGGTTCTCACAGGATAGACCTTTCGGTTGAAATAGACGATGATGCAATGGACGACTTGAGAGAACAGTTAGACATTCCACGCAGAAAAAAACAGAAGCCACTTAAAGTAATTAAAGAAAAAGAATTTGTAAGAGCCGAATTTGATAAGGATTTATACGCTGTGATAGTAAAGCACTGCGATTTAGTCAGAGGAATTAAATTACAAAGCTTGGCTATTAGTTTAGGTTTAAATGACAATCCTCTTACAATAGTAAATGGAGTTACATTTAAAATTAATTCGAGTAAATTGAAATTTGAAAACGATGTAATGCAAGTTTTATCAGAGTATACACTTTTAAAAAGAGACCGAGGCATTACAGAGTGTCAAGTTCAGCTTGAAGTAAATGGCAAATTTCAAATTCAAGTGACTTACGAACAATAAAGGAGATTTAAATGATTATTCAGCAAAAATGCCCGGTTTGTGACGGACATGGCATCGTTTCTGGTGGGTTTTATAATTCAGTTCCCGGTGCAATAATGGCAAGTACAAATTGCACCGAAGTGTGCAGAAATTGTAGTGGTTCGGGTGTAGTTTATGTAGAACAAGGAGAAAACAATGGCTGAAATTAAAAAATTACAAGCATTATCAACTCAAGAAATAGATAGTTATTTAAAAGATGATGAAGGTTTATTAAAATTAGTTTCTTATTGTGTTAACGTTTTTAATTGTATTGACAAAATTAATTTTGCAATTAAAGACCGTCAAATAATGGACGGTCATTCGACTGATGAAAATTTGTGTAAGGTTGCAGGTTATAGGGGATTTCTTTCCCCAATTTTATCAGCAATGATGACCCATTTAGATAGTATTAAAACAGAAAAATATTTAGATTATGAAAAAAATGTAATGAGTTTAAATCAAGCCGAAACAACTAAACGTGCAGTTGCCTTTTCATCAACTACAGCAGAACATCATGCTGAAAATGGTTTAAAAGATTTAATTATTTTCAAAAATCGCCTCTACAGTTATAATGCTCAATGTGAAACACTTATTACAATTTTGCAAAGTAAATTAAAATATTATATTAGCACAAATCAATCAACAAGAATAAGCAATCAAGGTTAACAACAGGGAGGTATCAATGAAAAATAGGTATTATCATCGCAAATGTGAACATGAATTGGTTATTATTGATAACTCTTTTTATTGCGAACATTGTGATAAAGTTTTATACTATGACGAAGATGAAATTGTAAAAATTGAGGACGATGTAAATGAAATTTAAAAAAGGCGATATTGTTAAGTGTATAGATGATAGGCATTATGGCTATAATTATATATCAATATTATCAAAACAAAAACATTATGATATTATAAGTATAGTCGATAATAAGATTCAAATTATACATGGTTATTTTAATGTAAAGAGGTTTAAAAAAGTTAAATGACTTATAAATTAAAATTTGCAATAATAGTTTTAATTATTACAATATTATCTCTATTATTTAGCAATTTAAGTCCACATAGTGATAAATGGTTAATTTTAATTGGGTTAAATATTGTTGCAACAATTTTGTTATTAAAAAGGAGATAGTATGGTATATGTAGGAAGTAAGGAAAGATTATCTAAATATATTATACCTATTTTACAGAATATTATTGATGATAATAAAATAGAAACTTATATAGAGCCTTTTGTTGGTGGTGCAAATATTATAGATAAAATAAGGTGTAAAAATAGGCTCGGAAATGATTTACATATAGGTCTCATAGAAATTTATAAGGCGGTGCAACGGGGATGGATTCCCCCGGCAACAATAACAGAGTGCGATTATCAAAAAGCAAAGAATGGTTTAATTCCAGAACCCCTAAAATCTTATATAGGATTTAACGGTTCATTTGGTTCAAAATACTTTGGAGGCTTTGCTCGATGTTTTAAAAATGATGGAATTACCCCCAGAGATAGATACTTCGAGAAAACTAGCAGATTCTTAAAACAAATCCCACTATTACAGAGCATCGAATTTAGCAGTGGGGAATATTTTAAACTAGAGATTCCCGACAATAGTTTGATTTATTGCGACCCGCCCTATGAAGGAACCCAAGGATATTCTGTTAATAAGTTTAAACATAATATTTTTTGGGAATGGGTTAGGCAACAAACCGAAAATAATTTTGTGCTAGTTTCCGAATTTACCGCGCCAAATGACTTTATGTCTATTTGGAATAAAGAAAGAAAATGTTCTTTAGATATAAATACTGGAAGCAAATCGGCAATAGAAAATTTATTTAAGTTAAAAAAATGAATTTACCCCTTCAAAATATTTATGGTGGCAATGACCGCAAAATTTGGTTATTTTTGCGGGATGAAAATGGTAATCAAATAATTAAAAGCGACAACACTTACACCCCTTATTATTTTGAACCTTCCAATGAACCTAACCCTAAATTCCGTGGTTATGACGGAACTCCTTTAAAAATCATTCCAGTTAGCAGACCTTATGAAGTTAGGAAATTTAAAACTTCTACTTCTTGGGGCAATGATATTCCTTACACAACTTCCTATAAGATTGATAAAATAGATTCTTATTTAAAATCTCCTATAAAATGGCTAATGATAGATACGGAGCAATGTGTAGGAAATAATGACATAAAAGATTATGCCAATAACCCATTTACAGCAATAGCCAGTTATTGTAATTTTACAAATAAATATGACGCTTGGGCGGCATGTGATTTTAGTGGCAGTATAAAAGCAAGGGAAACTAAGATACTTTCTTTTTTTATTGACTATGTTAAGAAGGAACGCCCAGATATAATTTTTGCGTACAATTCGTCACACGATTACAACTACTTTCATCATAGAATACAGATGCGATGGAATAAAGTTTTTGCAGAATTAATTTCACCCATTGGACAAACAAGATGGGCAAAAGATGATGTTTTTTTACCAGCAGGAATTTCAATTGTAGATTACATGGGACTTTATAGAAAAGTTGAACAGAAAAAAGACTCTTATGCTTTAAATGATGTCATGGAAGATGAACTTGGAGTCGGCAAGGCTCACGCTGATATTGATTTTAATGACTGGACGAATCCAGAACTTAAACAGCGTAACATCGAAGATGTAGTTGCATTAGTTGAGATTGAAGAAAAGAAAAAACTAATCCCCTATTATGATATTGTGAGACGAGAAACCACAGTTGACTGGGAAGAATTGCCAATGCAAGTTACTTACAATGAAGGAAAGGAACAAAAAATAAGTAACAACTCTAAAATGATAGACATGCTAGTTTTACGAGAAGCAAAAAGAAGAAATATTGTTTTGCCAAATAAAAATTATAAACAAGACCAAGAACATATTAAAGGGGCAAGTAGAGAGTTAGATTGCCCCAATAGGTTCATGGGAGTCTATCAGGTTGACGTGTCTGGTTGTTATCCGGGTGGCATTATTGATTTTTGTTTAGATACTCAAAACATTATTGATAATCCAGAGGACTATAAAGGAAAATATCCAGTTTGCAAAGTAGGTGATTATTATTTTAAACAAAATCCAGATGCCCTATTGCCCACGGTTACTCGTCATTGGCTTGCATTAAAAGATGAGTTTAAACAAAAGAAAGAATCAATGGATAAAAGCGACCCGGATTATGTGACAATTAAGACAAAATATGATGCGCTCAAGGGCATATGCAACTCACTCTTCGGAGTAATTGCATTGAAAACATTTAGGCTTTATGACCTTCGAGTTGCAGGCGCAATTACTTGGATAGGCAGGTCGATTTTAGACTATGCAGATAAACGTTTACGAGAAAATGGTTATAAAGTTTTAGAAAAAGATACTGATGGTATAAAAATTCATTCAAGTGACCCCACTTTAACTGACAAGTGTAATAGTTATGTTCAAGAATGGTCAATGAGCAATTATAATCGCAATTCTAGTTTGCGATTTGATAAAGAGGGTATTTATAAAACCATTTTTCTCAAAGCAATGTGTCACTATTTTGGTTACATTGATTCAGGCGATGGCAAGTTAGAAGAAAAAATGAAAGGCATGGAGGCTAAGCGAGGTAACTCTTCTAAATTTGTTAAAACATTTCAAAAAAAATTAATTGAAAAAATATTAGAATTAAATGAAAAAGAAGATAATTGGCTACACAGTGAACAAACAATAGTCAACTGGATTAAAAGTGAAATAATTAGGTTTAAAACTTTACCTCTTTTTGAAGTAGCGTTTCCTACAACATTGAAACGACCTTTAGAAAATTACACTAAAAAACAAGAAATTTTTGTTAGAGCAGTTAAAAATACTAAATTAATTATGCCAGATTTTATGCCACCACTGGGCAGTAGGTTTTGGTGGATTCATGTTAAACCTAATGCACCTAAAGTTGCAACATTAGTTTATGTTAATAATGTTTTAACAAAAACAATTAATGAAAATGTTGATAAAAAAGTTTTATTAAGTGACCCTAAAAAATATGAGCTAATTATTAATGAAACTGATAAAATAAAAATTATACATGAAAAAACTATTACAGATGATGTAATTGCATTTGACAAAAAGAATTATAATCATGTTAAAAATATTGACTATGATGTACTTATTGAAAAACAAATAGTGGCTAAAGTTGAACCTATTTTTGAACCACTAGGGTGGAACATTAAAAAGATTCGTTTACTTGACACTACACCCAATAATGTGGTATAATTGAGTTGTTCTTTAAAAAACAAAAACCGTGGGTCGCCAAAGTCTTTGTGCCATGGGCAGGCGACATCTGGCTCGGCTTTTAAAACGCGACTGACGAGAGTTTACACTCGAAATGCAAAGCATATCGCGGAGTAGCCCCTGCCGAGGAATAACTGGCTACCAGTGGCACAAAGCAACATTTATAGAGGGAGTAGTATAATAGGCATTACGGCAAACCGTGAGTTTGCAGAATGGGGTTCAAATCCACACTCCCCCTATAAGTGATTTAATTATAGGAGAATTTGTATGAAAGTTTGGATTGTAGATGGATGTAGTGGAGCCGAAGCAGTATTTGACAGCGAAGAAAAAGCAAATAAGTGGGTAAAAGAGTCAGATATTGAAGGATGGGAAATCCAAGAATGGGGGGTAAAATAAAATGTATTCAATATTATCGCTAATTTTTAATATTTTATTTATTTTAATTGCTTTTCTTGCAATTGACTTTTCTGTATTACGTGGTTTCTTAATTTTTATAGGTCTTTGGATTATAATTTACATTATCGTAGTGGATGATTTGTAATCATGGTAATTTACCCTCAAAAAAAATATAAGTATACATACTTAAAAATTTATCAAAATTTAGAGTGGTGGAAATTTGTGGCACAAGAGTTTAAAATTACACCTAACGAATTAAAGTATGCAGTTAAAAGAAAAACAGGGTTTATTAAAAAATATTACAATATTTATTGTTATCTTTTAAAAGAACCAAAGGAGAGTTTATGACATATAGAATTTTAGGCAACGGTGAAAGATTTAGAGTACAGGAAAGAGTAGGGTGGTTTGGTTGGGCAGATGTCAAACATTTTGTCAGTATGGGAGGAGACCACATTCCATATTTTGCAATAACAACATTTGCAACAGAGCAAGAGGCAATTGTTTGTGCAGAAACTAAATGGGGAACTTCTGCCAACAGGCACAGAACCTTCAAAGTGGTTTAAAAGGAGTCAAATGTATTACCTAGTTAAATTTTATAAAAATCAAGAAGTTTATCAAACCTTAGTGCCCACTGCTAAATTAAGTCAGGCAGTCGAAATAATTGTGGACTATAATAATGCCACTTTATATTCAATTGAGCGTTTAGATAATTTTATAGAACTTGATAATTATTTAAATTCAACTGCAAAAATAACAGATAACTTAGAATTTGGTCATAAACATGAATAGTTATAAAATTATTTTTACAGGTTTAGTTCAAGGTGTAGGGTTTAGGTGGCACTGTAAAGAGCTTTGCGACATGTTAAAAATAGATGGTTATGTAAAAAATTTACAAGACGGTACAGTTGAATTATTTATAGATACTAATAAAGACATGCTAGATAGAATTATTAGATTATTAGAGTGTACTTTTACAATAACAAATGTGGCAATTTTTAAATCGACTTTAGCCCCTTGTGGCGGGTTTAGTATTCTTAGATAATTAAATGCAAATAAAAACTTTACAATTAACTAATTTTTTAAAACATGAAAACTTGTCAATAGATTTGACAAGTGGCGTTAATGTTTGGTATGGCAAATCGGCGGCAGGAAAGAGTTGCCTAGTTGAGGCAATTCGATTTGTGCAATTTCCTAGAGAAACTAAAGGTGATAGTTATATTCGCCAAGGCTCAAAAAAATGTAGTGTTAAAATTACTTACGACAATAACATTTCTCTTGAGCGCATTAAAAGTAAATCAGTTAATCAAATAATTGTAACATTGCCTAACGGCGAAGTTAAAGAATACACTGCCTTTGGCAAAGGTGAGTTTCCAGAAGATTTACAAGCCATTTTACAACTTTTACCAGTAACGATTGATAAAGAAAGTATTAATTTAAACATTTTAGGTCAATTTGACGGTCACTTTTTATTAGATAAAAGTGACACCTTTAAATTAAAGTTTTTTAATTACCTAACAGGTAGTGATGTAATAGACAAGGTTATGCAAGATTTGAATAAAGATATTCTTTCTTGTGGCAGAGAAATAAAAACAAATGAAGAGCAATTAACAAATCTTAAATGTTCATTAAATAATACGAATGTTCAATATAGTGAACATAAGGTTAAATTGGATAAAGTAAATTCTCTTTATGAGCAAATAATTAAGTTACAGGAAAAACAAACACAACTGCAACAATTATCTAAACAATTACAGGACAACGAAGTATTGATTAAAAATGACACAATTAAGTTACAAAATTTAGCTAAAGCTAAACAAGTAAACATAACTCAATTAAAAGAGCTTAATGTTAAACTACAAGAATTAAAAAAGTATCAAAGCGATTTACAAACTTTAAATGCCAGTATTAGCATAGACCAAGCTAAATTAAATGCTAAAGATAGCATAAATAAAATTGATATTACCCAATTAAAGGTTTTAAACGACAAGTTAAAGTTTTTAAGTAAAGCTAAATTAGATTTAGAAAAAATAGATAATACTATTACACAATTACAAGAAAAATTAGATACAACTGTAATTGCTGAAATTGATTTTAATAAAATGCGAGAGCTGGTTAAAAAATTAGAATTTTTAAAGAAAGCACAAGGTGATTTAATTTTAGTTGATAGTAACATTACACGATTAAGCAATAATTTACACGCAAATAAAAAAGAATTAGAATTGATTGAACAAGAAAAAATAGATTTATTGAAAAATTTTAAAGGCATTTGCCCTATTTTAAATAAACCATGTGGCAAATTGGAGGTTAAATAAATGAATCAAGTCGAAGTTCCCGACCAGTTTATAATGATAGGACTTAAAGATGGTAGGATTGTTAATTTAGATTGGCAACGCACATATCCCATTTTAAATACTAAAACAGTTATAAAATATTTACAATCAGCAATTAAAATGTTAAGGAGCAAATAATGTATAGTTTTTGCGACACTGTAAAGATTAAAGAAGGGTTTTATAAAGATGAAATTGCTTTTATTGTAGGACAAAGCACCATTCAAGGTAAAATGGGAATGATTCCAGTTTGGCAAGTTAGAATTTTTAAAAAAGTGTATTATAATAATGAAAAATCAGAAATAGTAATAGACTTAAAAGTGCAAGAAAATCAAATAATTC
>Ga0265293_10006530_pt1 | contig 18586 bp, 12 predicted proteins | sample Munlanlewell138R_FD_192505 | JGI IMG/M metagenome (GOLD analysis project Ga0265293, IMG submission 192505) | Leachate microbial communities from a municipal landfill in Southern Ontario, Canada - Leachate well 138R | ecosystem: Engineered > Solid waste > Landfill > Unclassified | place: Canada...
TACCTGACTGTCAAGGATGACTGAGTTTTGAATCTCCACATCATTTTCTATGATTGAATTTTCAATTCTGGAATTTTGCCCAATGATACAGTTTTCTCCTATTCTTGTTTGCCGAGATAAAATGACTCCCGGGAAAATACAGGTATCCCTGCCAATAGAAACACCCTTATCAATATAAGCGTAATCAGGATCTATAAAGGTCACTCCTTTTATCATCCATTCTTCCACTATATTATATCGCATTATTCTTTCTGCTTCAGCTAATTGTACCCTATTGTTAATCCCCATGATTTCAAAGCTGTCATCGATTAAATAGCTATTGACCTTACAATTATCTTTTACAGCTATGGCTACAAGATCAGGTAAATAATATTCTCTTTGGTTGTTATTGTTATCTACATTTTTTAAATTATCCTTTAAAAATGCGGTATCAAAACAATAGACGCCGGAATTGACCTCTTGTGTTTTTAATTCCTCTTCTGTGCCGTCTTTTTCTTCTACAATTTTTAACAGATTGCCTTTTTCATCTTTTATGATTCTTCCATAACCAAAAGGGTCTTCCATGATTGCTGTGAGTACGGATACACTGTTCCCGCTTTGATGATGATACTCGATAAAGGTTTTTAAAGTACTTTCCTTTATTAGCGGCATATCTCCGCATAATACAACTGTATTTCCTCCGTCCGGGATAGATTCTTCTGCTTGAAGAACTGCATGGGCTGTGCCTAATAGTTCAGTTTGAATGGCAAAGGTTACATGCATCTTTTCTAATTCTTCTTTTACTTGATCCGCACCATTGCCGACAACAACGATGATATCCTCTATTCCCGAATCTTTGACAGTACTGATAACATGATTGATCATGCTGTATCCGCAAAGCTTATGTAATACCTTGGGTATATTTGATTTCATCCTTGTTCCGGCCCCAGCAGCTAATATGACAGCTGTATTATTCTTCATTTTTCACACTCCTCATTGATAGAATACAATCCCTAGTTATCAGTCGAGCTTACTGCATTGATAATTATATCACTTTTTATGTGTTATAAAAAGAAAAAGATCAATTCTCTGTAGAATTCGATCTTCTTATCAGTCATTCGAGTATTGAGTGTATTTTTGCATGAAAAATATACAAATCAAAGATTGATGATGATTTGTGATTTTTGGTGCATAAGCCGCCCTCAATTTTTTTAAAATTTTGGCGTAATATCGTGGGAGTTAAGTGTCTATTCTTCTTTTTCTGATGCTTGCGCTATTTCAAGCTCGGCCTTTACTTTATCATATTGTTCAAAAATGGCATCTTTTATTTTATTTCTTGTTTCTGAATTTAATGGATGTGTAATGTCTCTAAAGTCGCCTTCTCCCATTTTTCTACTCGGCATAGCAATAAAAAGTCCATTCTGACCTTCTATAATTTTGATGTCATGAACAACAAATTCATCATCAAAAGTTACAGATACAATAGCCTTCATCTTTCCTTCGTCACTTACTTTTCTAACCCTCACATCGGTTACTTGCATACACGATCACCTCTCCAGTCCTTCATGAATAGTTTTATTTGAAATTAACCTGCCAGTTTTTTTAATATTCGACATATTCCGTGAACTTCCTTTTTTTTTGATAAAGTTTTTTTAAAAAACTTTTAATGAATGGTCTCCTTGTAACTTAATTTAACGAATAGCATATCATGGTAGGGCAGAATGTTTTTAATTGAATCAATATAATTTTATTTAATTATAAACTTTATTCAGATTGTGGTATAATTTATCAATGAAATCACATGCTAAACTTTATCTACTAAACTCGGAGGTGCATTTATGATATTTTTATCAGATACCATCAAGCATGTCTATTGTATAGGCATAGGCGGAATAGGTCTTAGTGGCATTGCTGAAATCCTTTTACATAGAGGCTACAAAGTTTCCGGAACGGATATAAAACCTACTGAAATAACGGACCATTTAGCAAAAAAAGGTGCTACTATTTATACAGAACATAAACAGGAAAATATCGTGGGTTGCGATGTTGTTATTTATTCGGCGGCAGTCGCATCGGATAACCCAGAAATAGTTTATGCTCGTGAACATCATATCCCGGTATTATCTCGTGCAGAAATGTTGGGAATCATTATGAAAGAATATGCGAATAATATAGCCATCTCCGGTACCCATGGAAAAACAACCACAACTTCCATGATATCTTTAATTTTATTGGAAAGTTCAATGGATCCTACCATTTTAGTCGGTGGGAATTTAGATAAAATAGGTGGTAATGTTCGAATCGGGAAGAGTTCTTATTTTATAACAGAGGCTTGTGAATATGTGGATAGTTTCTTAGAATTGCAACCCAAAATAGAGGTTATACTCAATATTGATTCCGATCATCTCGATTACTTCAAAGATATCGATCATATTGTCAGATCTTTTGAACAATTTGCTAACTTGGTTCCTCAAGATGGTCTTATTATAGCTTACAGAGCCAATCCTTTTGTTAGCGGTATTATTAATAATGTAAATTGCCCTGTCATTACTTTTGGGTATGACAACAGTTGCGATTATTATGCTGAAAATATTAAATTCAATTCCAATGGTATGCCATCCTTTGATGTCTTCCACGCAGAGTCTGTTCTTGGAAATATTCAGCTTGCAATTCCGGGTGAACATAATGTCAATAATGCACTTGCAGCCATTGCTTGTTGTCATACTTTAGGCATACCTATCAGCTCAATCATAAAATCCCTTGAATCCTTTACCGGTACCGGAAGAAGGTTTGATGTCATCGGTGTACTGGATAAGGGTGCAAAAGTCATTGATGACTATGCTCATCATCCTGAGGAAATCAAAGCAACTCTTAAGGCTTGCACCAATATCAAACATAATAAACTTTGGTGTATTTTTCAACCCCACACATTTACGCGAACAAAGGCTCTTTTTAATGAATTTATAACAGCCTTTGATGATGCGGATCATATCATACTAACCGATATCTATGCAGCTCGGGAAAAAAATATTTATCAGATTAAATCCTCCGATCTGGCGGATGCCATTAAAAACAAATACCCTGATAAGTATGTGCGCTACATCTCCAGCTTTGAAGATATTTGTGCAGAAGTCTTGAAGGAATATACTGAAAACGATCTGATTCTAACCATGGGTGCAGGAGATATCTTTAAAGTGGCAGAAATGTTGGTAGCCAATGAGCCATAAATAAAAGCGTAAGTGATAAAACTTACGCTTGGTTTTTTATCGAGATTAATACGTGTTCTTGTAGACAATTTTCCCATCGATGATTGTCATGAGCACTTTGCTATTCAAATCAAAAGGATGCCTGTCCCAAAGGACTAAATCTGCATCCTTTCCCACTTCTATACTCCCAATCCTATCAGAGACGCCTAATATCTCCGCAGGGTTGATTGTAATGGCCTTAAGAGCTTCCTCCTCGCCGAGTCCTGCCTTAGCTGCTAAAGCTGCGCAAAGGGGCAAGTACTGGATAGGAGTAACAGGATGATCTGTCATGATAGCAATCTTAACACCTGATTTTTGCAATATCCCCGCCGTTTCGAATGTTAAGTTCTTAAGCTCTACCTTGGATCTATCTGTTAAAGCAGGACCAACGATTATTGGGATTCCTTCTTCCCTGAGATATTCAGCTATCAAATGCCCTTCCGTACAATGGTTAAGAATTAAATCCAAATTAAATTCCTTTGCAATTCGAATAGCTGTAAAGATATCATCTGCCCTGTGAGCATGAACCTTTAAAGGTATTTCCTTCTTTAAAACAGGAATTAAAGCTTCCATTTGCATATCAAAGTCCGGATGTTTATCTTCATCATCGGATTCCTTTTTCTCCAAGTACTCTTTGGCATCCATAAAAGTGCCTCTTAGTAAAGCCGCTGATGCCATCCGTGTCATAGGTGACTTTTCCAAGTCATTATATACTCTTTTGGGATTTTCCCCCAAAGCACATTTCATGGCAGCAGGGGCTTTCATAATCATATCATCTATCCGTACACCGTAGGTTTTTATAGTTGCCGCTTGTCCACCAATAACATTGGCACTTCCAGGGCCTGTGCATGTCGCTGTTATACCGCCTTTATAAGCCTCTTCAAATGTTCTGTCCATAGGATTAATGGCATCAATAGCCCGGAGATGCGGTGTTATGGGTTCGGTGGCTTCATTACCATCAGCTCCTTCAAACTCGATAGCGTCTTCCCACATTCCAAGATGGCTATGAGCATCTATAAATCCAGGATAAATAGGATACCCTTTCAAATCAAGCTCTTCTTCATCTTTAGCCTCAATATTTTTGTCAATCTTCTTAATCCTACCTCCCTTGATGACAATATCCATGTTTTCCTTATAGTGACCATCCTTAGTATAAACTTTACCATTTCTTAAAATCATATTTTTCTCCATTTCATCTCTTTTGAAAATCCTTTAAATTGTGCGCCCTGATAATTGAAAAAATATCCTCAGCCTTTTCAAGAATAAAATCCGGATTAAGTAATTCCATATTCTCTTTAAGCATGCTCCATCCCACTAGAACAGATAGGACACCTGCACGATGTGATGCATCGATATCAAAGGGTGTATCACCTATCATAATCGCTTCTTCCGGTTTGCTTTTGAGGGCTTCAAGGGCCTTAAGAAGGGGTTCAGGATCCGGTTTATGTCTTTCACAATCGTCCGCTGTTATAATCGTGTGGAAATATTTTGTTAAGCCAAATTTATTCAAGCCGGCCAAAGTCGTTTGCATAAGCCTCGATGTGACCAAGCCCAACTTATAGCCTTCTTCATGCAGTCTTTGAATGACATGATCCATGCCTTCAAATATTTCAATTAAATCTTCAAACCTTGCATAGTGATAGTCCCTATATATTTTTACAGCATCTTCAACAGAGCCTTCCATATCTCTCTTTAAGGTTATATGTAACGGTTCTCCAAAATATTTTACAATCTCTGTTACATCCTTTTCCTTTCCTAAGATACTCCGATAAGTATGCTGAAAGGAATCGATAATAACAGTATTGGTATTGATGAGCGTACCATCAAAATCAAATAAAATCGTATTAATCATATTATTTACAATCCTTTCATCGTTAGCGAAATCCTTCCTTTGCTTTCATTGATCTCCATTATTTTGACCTTCACTATATCACCTACATTGATGGCATCTGATGGGTGCTTAATATATTTATCGCTTATTTGCGATATATGAACAAGCCCATCATCCTTGACACCAATATCAACAAATGCGCCAAAGTCGACAACATTTCTAACGGTACCCATAAGCTCCATGCCTATCCTTAAATCCTCCAATTTTAAAACATCGCTTCTTAAAACAACCCCGGGCAACTCTTCCCTCGGATCTCTGCCCGGCTTCTTTAATTCACTGACAATGTCCTGTAGAGTTGGGACTCCAATAGCTATTTTTACAGCTATTTCTTCCATAGCCTTTTTTGAAGCATCGGTTAATGTCAATATTTTAGCTTTTACTTGGTTAATATCACTCTTTTTAAAATCCTCTTCGTCTACTTCAAGCAAGGCCATCAAACGATACACAGCATCATAGGATTCAGGATGAACAGCCGTATTATCCAAGATGCATTCGCCATCCGCAATTCTTAAAAAGCCTGCACATTGCTCAAAAGTCTTTTCCCCTACTTTTGGAATCTTCCTGAGCTCTTTCCTGTTCCTAAATTTCCCTTTTTCCTCTCTATATTGAACGATATTCCTTGCCACAGTTCCATTGATACCCGATACGTATTTAAGAAGCGAAGGCGATGCAGTATTTAAATCCACGCCTACTCTATTAACACAATCTTCTACAATATCCTTTAAAGTATTATCCAAGAGGCTTTGACTGACATCATGCTGATATTGGCCTACACCGATATGTTTAGGATCAATCTTTACCAGTTCAGCCAAAGAGTCCTGCAACCTTCGCCCAATGGATAAGGCCCCTCTTGTTGTCACATCCAGCTCAGGATACTCCTCTGCTGCAATTTTGGAAGCGGAATAGACAGAAGCTCCTGCTTCACTGACAATTGTATAATGAATCTTCTCATTCATTTCTTTGATGGTATCCGCTATAAACTGTTCTGTTTCCCTGGACGCTGTCCCATTGCCAATAGCCACCACATCAACATTGTATTTTAACAATATTTCCTTTGTAACACTCTTGGAATTTATAATATCAAAGCGGGGTGCATTAGGAAATATGGTGGTATAATCTAATAGTTTTCCGGTTTCGTCGAGAATAGCAATTTTGCATCCTGTTCTAAAACTTGGATCTACTGCCATAACCCTCACATTTTTAAGGGGCGGTGCCATTAATAATTTCTCCGTATTTTGGCCAAATACCTTAACAGCTTCTTTCTCGGCCCGCTCATAAAGTATATTCCGTATTTCTCTTTCAATAGAAGGCATGATAAGCCGTTTTAATGCATCTTCAATGGTAGCCTCTAAGTGATGGGTCATGACTTCTTCTGTCGTCCTTAGGATATCCCCTTTTAAAGTGTTCTTAATTTCATCTAAAGGGACTATAAATTTAACGTTTAATTTCTTCTCCTTCTCACCTCTATTGATAGCTAAAATTCTGTGAGAGGGTATTTTATGAATTCCTTCAGAATAATCATAATACATTTCATAGACAGATTCTTCGTTAGGATCAGTTGCCTCCGTTCTCAAGGAACCTTTCTTCATACAAATATTTCTTATTTCTTCTCGGTACTTAGGGTTGTCCGATATGATTTCTGCAAGGATATCCAGAGCACCCTTGAGAGCCTCGGATTCGTCTTGGACTTGTAATTCTTCATTGATAAAGCTTTTACATAGGGCATCCAGGTCTTTATCCTTCACTTCTTGCTCTAATAAAATTTTAGCTAAGGGATCCAGACCCTTTTCTATAGCAATAGAGGCCCTTGTTCGCTTTTTTTGTTTAAAAGGTCGATAAAGGTCCTCTAGTTTTTGAAGAGTGTCTGCTTCACATATTTCTCTTTCTACCTCCGGAGTCATCTTTTCCTGTTCACCAATAAGCCTGATAATCTCGTCTTTTCTTTTGTCAAGATTTCGCATATAGGTGAGCTTCTCATAGAGTTCTCGCAACAAAACATCGGATAATCCACCTGTAATCTCCTTCCTATATCTTGCTATAAAAGGAATGGTATTGCCCTGATCAATCAATTCTATTGTCTTTTCAACCCGACTCTTTCCGATGTTTAATTCCCTGGCTAGTCTTTCTGCAATCATTGTTTCACCTCTAATGCATCTTGTTTCAGCTTCTCGTTGATAAAAATATCAATATCACCATCCATAACACTTTGGACATTACCCACCTCGGCATCTGTCCTATGATCTTTGACCATAGTATAGGGATGAAAAACATAGGACCTTATCTGGCTCCCCCAAGTAATTTGACTATAATCTCCCTGAAGCTCATTAATCCTTTGTTTCTTCTCTTGTTCTTTAAGGGCTATAAGCTTGGCCATAAGCATCTTCATCGCTATTTCTTTATTCTGATGCTGAGATCTTTCGTTCTGGCATTGGACTACAATATTTGTAGGTAAATGGGTAATACGAATAGCGGAATCAGTTTTATTAACATGCTGTCCGCCTGCTCCACTGGATCTGTAGGTATCTATCCTCAAATCCTTCATGTCGATATCAATTTTAACATCGTCATCAAGCTCAGGCATAACATCTAAGGACGCAAAGGAAGTGTGTCGCCTGCCTGAAGAGTCATAAGGAGATATTCGCACTATACGATGAACACCCTTTTCATTCTTTAAATAGCCATAAGCATTTTCACCCTGAATAAGAAAATCAGCACTTTTGATGCCACCTTCCTTATCAGATATCAGGTTCATTGTCTTTATATGAAAGTTCTTTCTTTCAGCCCATCGGGTATACATTCTAACAAGCATCTCTGCCCAGTCTTGTGCATCCAATCCACCTGATCCGGCATGAATGGATATAATGGCGTTGTTTTTATCGTATTCACCTTTAAGAAGAATCTCGATTTTAAATCCATCTACTTTTTGCAAAATATTTTCATAAGCTTCCTCTATCTCATCTACAAAGGATTCCTCGGGTTCTTCTATAGCTAACTCTATCATCAATTTTAAATCATTAAAATCATGGATAAGATTTTGGTAACCTTCTATTTTTAATTCGATATTCTTCTTTTTTTGCAGAATTTCTTGTGCTTTTTGATTGTCGTTCCAAAAGCTTTCTTCTGCTACCTTATATCCGAATTCTTCAAGTTGTTGCTCTAATGTAGGGATGTCAAAGGGATTCACTTATTTCTTTTATATCTTTATCTATATCACTTAACTGATACTTTATTTGTTCAAGCAGCATCAAATGGATCACATCCTTTATTCGTTTTCTTTTCCACAACATTTTTTATACTTTTTACCGCTACCACATGGGCACAATTCATTTCGACCCACTGTCTTTTCTTTTACGATGGGCTTCATAGGCTGAGATGACCTGGATTGATTGACAGCTCTGTTCTGCATTTTTTGTCTTTCACTCTCTCCCCTGTCTTCGCCCATATTCATGGCATCTTCTTTTTGTTCATTGGCTATCCTTACAACCTGTTTTCTTTGAACATTGGTATGAACAGTCACATTAAACATATTTCTTACCGTATCTTCCTGTATGCTCTTTATCATGGCTTCGAACATATCAAAGCCTTCATTCTGGTAAGCTCTTACAGGATCTTCGTTCCCAATGGCCCGAAGTCCTATTCCTTCTTTCAGTTGATCCATGGCATCAATATGTTCCATCCACTTGGAATCAACTTGTCTTAAAACGATAATTCTTTCAATATCTCTAATCCTATCTAAGCCTATTTCTTCCTCTTTTATTGCATAAAGGTCATTGGCTGTTTTTAGGATTGTGTCTTTCAAATCCTTAATAGTGAGGGACTCAATATTATCGAATTGAAGATTAATACCTTGAAAATAAGCACTTAACGCTTTTTCCAAACCTACCAAGTCCCATTCTTCCGGATATTTTACATCCCCTGTATGCATTAAAATAGTGTCATCTATCAGATCATCAACCATACTAAAAATATGATCCCTCATATTTTCTCCTTGAAGGACTCTTCTTCTTTGGTTATAAATGACCTCTCTTTGCTTATTCATCACATCATCATATTGTAAGACATATTTTCGAATGGAGAAATTTCTTCCTTCCACTTTTTTCTGGGCATTCTCTATGGATTTTGTAAGAATACCAGCTTCAATAGCATCATTATCATCCATTCCCATTTTAGCAACAAAGTTTTGAAGTCGTTCTCCCCCAAATAATCGCATCAAATCATCATCTAAACCAATAAAGAATTGAGAGGAACCGGCATCTCCTTGTCTTCCTGATCTACCTCTAAGCTGATTATCGATACGTCTTGAGTCATGCCTTTCGGTCCCTATGATGTGAAGACCACCCACTTCTTTCACTTTAATTTGCTCAGCTTCTCTTTCTTTTTTAATTTTCCCGAAGATCTCATGGTATTCTTTTCTAATATCTATCAGCTCTTGGGATTCTAAAGGAATTAAACTGGATACTGCTGATATCGTATCATTGTCGTATCCATTTTTCCGCATCTCAACTTTTGCCTCGAATTCAGGATTTCCACCTAATAGTATATCTGTTCCACGACCTGCCATGTTGGTGGCAATGGTCACAGCACCAAATCGTCCGGCATCTGCGATGATCTCTGCTTCCTTTTCATGGTTTTTAGCATTCAATACATTATGCCTGATTCCGTTTTTCCTTAATATTTCGCTGATAAATTCAGATTTTTCTATAGAAATGGTCCCTACAAGAACCGGCTGACCCTTCTCATGTTTTTCTTTAACTTGTCTTAGAATAGCCGCGTATTTACCTTCACCTCTACTATAGATAGAATCAGGTTTATCCTCTCTGACAACAGGTTTATTTGTAGGAATTTCAACAACATCCATGTTATATATCTCTTTGAATTCATCCTCTTCTGTTTTAGCAGTACCTGTCATACCGGCTAATTTATTGTACATTCTAAAATAATTTTGAAGTGTAATTGTTGCTAAGGTTTTGGATTCTTTTCTTATATTAAGATTTTCTTTCGCTTCAATAGCTTGATGAAGTCCATTGCTGTAGCGCCTTCCAAACATTAACCTTCCTGTAAACTCATCAACAATGATTATCTCTCCGTCTTTAACAACATAATCAATGTCTTTTTTCATCAAGGTTCTAGCCTTTAAGGCTTGAAGGATATGATGATTAAGCTCCATATTTTCAGGATCCGATAGGTTTTCCACTTTAAAGTAAGCCTCAGCTTTCGCAACTCCCTCTTCTGTTAAGGAAAGGGTATTCGCCTTTTCATCTACCGTAAAATCTTCTTCCTGTTTATACCTTGTCACAAATTGATTGGCTCTTACATAAAGATCTGTTGATTCTTCTCCTTGCCCTGAAATGATTAAAGGTGTCCTAGCCTCATCAATAAGTATGCTATCCACCTCATCCACTATGGCATAATTCAATTCCCTTTGACACATTTCTTCCTTATAGATAACCATATTATCTCTAAGGTAATCAAAGCCGTATTCATTATTCGTACCATAAGTGATATCGCAATAATAGGCCGCTTTTCTTTGATCATGTGTCAATCCATGAATAATGCAACCTACGCTAAGGCCCATAAAATTATAAAACTTGCCCATCCACTCCATGTCACGTTTGGCCAAATAATCATTGACTGTAACGACATGAACGCCTTTCCCAGCTAATGCATTGAGATATACCGGTAATGTGGCTACTAAGGTCTTTCCTTCTCCTGTCTTCATTTCTGCTATTCTTCCTTGATGAAGGACTATCCCACCTAAGAGTTGTACAGGGAAATGCTTCATGCCTAGAGAACGGTAGCAGCCTTCTCTTGCGGCTGCATAGGCTTCTACAAGCAAATCATCCAGGGTTTCACCTTTTCCCAGTCGATCTTTAAATTCGATTGTTTTATATCTCAATTCTTCATCCGTTAACTTTTGAAAATCCGGTTCTAAGGCCTCTATTTTTTTTCCTATCTTATCGATTTTTTTTAATTCCTTACTATTAATACTACCTAGTACCTTCTCTAATAAACCCATCTCTTCTCCTTCCGGTCAACACAAGAAAATCAAAGTCCGTCACTATTCCTGTATTTTAACAAAAGCATTGTAAATTGCTACTATCGCTTTCTCTAAGTCTTTATTTTCTACACCTGTAATAATATTCATCTCACTGGAACCTTGATCAATCATTCTTATGTTTACACCTGCTTTATAGAGGGCATCAAACAATGTAGCCGCTACGCCCTGGCGTTTGGTCATACCAAATCCTACTGTGGCTATAATCGCCATGTTTGTAAATATTTCAACACAATCCGGTTGAAGCCTCTTTTTTATTTGTTCGGTTACATCCTCTAACAAACCATTTATCTGCTCATTGGATATGACAATGGATACCGTATCAATTCCTGTAGGAATGTGCTCAAAAGAAATATTATACTCTTCCAATACAGATAACACTCTACGTATAAATCCTGTTTCAGAATTCATCCTGCTTTTATAAAGGCCAATGACTGTAAATCCCTTTTTACCGGCGATGCCTGTTATGATATTTTCATTATCTACCGGAACATCCGAGGTAATAAGAGTCCCCTCATGATCCGGTTCGTTTGTATTTCTTATGTTAATAGGAATATTCGCCTGCCTAACAGGGAACACAGCTTCCTCATGCATAACAGAGGCACCCATATAGGATAATTCTCTTAGCTCCTTATAGCTGATGACCTTAATCGGCAATGGATTCTCTACAATTCTTGGATCAGCCATTAAAAATCCTGACACATCTGTCCAATTTTCATAAACGTCAGCACTGACAGCCTTAGCAACTAAGGCCCCTGTAATATCAGAACCTCCTCTTGAAAAGGTTTTAATGCTTCCATCCGGTCCGGAACCATAAAATCCCGGTATAACGGCTCGCTCATGTTGGGCTAATGTTTCCCTCAATAAATTGTTCGTTTCTTCTTCTAATAATTTTCCCCTTTTATCAAAAACAATGACATCTTTAGCATCAATAAAATCCAATCCCAAATATTCTGCTAAAATAATTGCATTGAGATATTCTCCTCGGCTTGCGGTATAGTCAATGCTTGCTCCAGCTTTTATATTCTCTTTAACTTCAGTTAAATACTCATCTATATCAACCTTAAGATTTAAATTTCTTACAATAGATACATATCTTTCTCTTATCACTTCAAATACTTGATCAATCGGTAAATTATGTTCTAAATGTGTCTTGCACAAATACAACAAATCTGTTATTTTATTGTCTTGGCTAAACCTTTTGCCTGGGGCAGAGGGTATGACATATTTTCTTTTCTTATCGCTTTCTATTATAGATCTGACCTTTTCCATTTGAAAAGAATCAGACAAGGATGTTCCTCCAAATTTTGAAACTATAACCTTCATGATTTTTCTTTTCTCCTTAATTTAAGTATAGACTATCTAAGCTATTTTATCATATTGATAAATTTTGTAAAGCATCACGATATCTTGATATTTTTATTTAATTATGTTACATTTTTATTGGAAAAAGTACTTTGCTATAATTTACAATTTATGTCTAAACTACGAAGGAGTTTCTTTTTATCATGAATTTTTTGTTAGTACTTCCTATTCTTTTTCCATTTTTATGTGCTTTATACCTTTTTTTCAGAGAGGTTGAGGAAAAATATAGGAATAGAGTAGTCTTTTTTTGTGTGCTCTTCAATTTCCTTTTGGTTCTTTTAAATGTTTTCTATTTTAAGAATTCATTTTTTCACGTCATTCGAATCAATTCATTTTTTGATATTGCTCTAAAGGTTGACTTGTTTGGATTGGTCTTTAGTTTCCTAGTATCCACCCTTTGGATTTTTGCAGCAGTTTACGCTATGGGTTATTATAGTCATGAAAAAAATATCCATACTTTTTTTGTCTTCTTTTGCGCTACATTGGGTGCTGTTATAGGTCTATCCTTTTCAGGAAACCTTTTTACGCTTTTTCTCTTTTACGAGCTTCTGACATTTGTCACATTTCCTCTTTTTACCCTTACACATACAAAAGAGGCTTTCAGGTCCGGTTATAAATACTTAACCTATTCCATCAGTGGGACAACTGCATCTCTCATCGGTATATTGTTAATATTTAATAAGGTAGGCAGCTTGGACTTTATTCCCGGTGGTATTTTGTCCGATATCGCACCTCATGATTATTCCTATTATCTACTAGCTTATGGCCTTACCTTTCTAGGATTTGGTGTGAAAGCGGGACTCGTTCCTTTTCATTCCTGGTTACCCTCTGCCATGATTGCACCTACTCCTGTGAGCGCACTTCTTGATGCTGTAGCTGTGGTGAAATCAGGAATATTTGCTTTAACAAGGATAACTTATTTTGTATTCGGGCCTGTTGCCATTATGGCCTTCAATGGCAATACCTTTGCCTTAATCTTTATCTTGATTACCATTGTTGCAGGTTCTTTTTTAGCCTTGCACCAAAAAAATCTTAAAAAAAGATTGGCTTATTCCACCATCAGTCAGTTGGGCTACATCATGCTTGGACTTGTTGTCTTTACTCCAAACTCCTTTGTTGGCGGCATGCTTCATATGATTTTTCATGCTGTCATAAAAATAACCCTCTTTTTCTGTGTTGGTGCCATTATGCATGTTACCCGTAAAACAAGCTTGGATGAAATAGCAGGTATCGGCAAGCAGTTGCCTAAGCTTATGTGGTGTTTTTCTTTATGCTCCATATCTCTCATAGGTATTCCTCCCACAGCAGGCTATGTTAGTAAATGGTACTTAGCAACAGGTTCCCTTCAATATGGTAATGTGTTTGTTCCTATCGTATTACTTTTAAGCGCCTTATTAACAACAGGTTATCTTTTTCCTATTATATCTACAGCTTTTTTTATGCCTTTGCCTGAAAAAAAACCACATGTTCATTCCTTGGATAAACGTATGTTAATACCTATTATCGTATTAACGGCTACAGTCATCACAATAGGATTTTTACCCAATCCTTTGATAGAAGTACTCACTCGTATTTCTAATCTTGTTATGTAAAGGAGGTCCTTATTGCATGAATATTAGTTTCATTCTTTTGGCACTTATTTTAATACCTGCTTCATCGCTGTTAACATTCTCTTCCCGTAAATTCAGGGGGCCTGCTATAGAAAAGATCTCCTTAGCATCGCTGACTCTTGTCTTTCTTCTTGTTTGCTATCTTTATCCTTACGTCAGGGAAGGTACCATTTATTTTCAATTTCCAAATCTCATGGGTACCGGCCTTTATTTAAAATTGAATATGCTAAGATACACGCTTGTATTCATCACTTCGTTTATATGGATCATCACTTATCTTTATTCTACTCATTATATTATTAGCTATAAGAATAAGAGAAGGTATTTTTTCTTTCTTATGGTTACATTCCCTACTACACTGGGCTTTTTTATGTCGGATAATATTCTTAATTTATTTACCTTCTTTGAGCTCATGACCGTAGCGTCTTATTTTCTGGTCATTCATGATGAAGACAACTATACCCATAAAGCTGGGTTTATTTATATTATCATGTCTATCGGTGGCGGCTTGGTACAACTTATGGGGATATTTTTGCTGTACAACTACACTTCAACGCTGATGTTAAGTGAAATCCCCATAGCTATGGAAGCGTTGGGCACAATCAAATATGTTATTTCCATACCTATTATTATAGGTTTCGGAGTCAAAGCCTGTATGTTTCCTTTACATGTATGGCTCCCAAAGGTTTATTCACCTGCACCGTCGCCAGCCACATCCATATTCTCGGCCATCCTAACCAAGACTGGAATCTTTGGCATCTTCCTCGTATTGCAGTTCACAAATTTTGATATAAACCTTTCATTTTTTATCGCTACAACCGGACTTATCAATATGTTTTTAGGAGGATTATTAGCTTTACATCAAAGAAACATCAAGAAAACCTTTGCATATAGCAGTATGAGTCAAATCGGTTATATTCTTCTTTCGATAAGTATCATCGGTATTCTTGGTGAGCATGGTTCAAGTGCCTATTATGCCAGTATCTTTCATATGGTGACTCATGCTTTAACAAAAACCATTATTTTCTTAGGTTGTGGTGTCATCATTTATACCGTTGGCGATATGAGCTTAAACAATATCCGTGGATTCGGCCAGAAAAAGGCCCTTTATAAGATAACTTTTTTAATAGGTTTATTAGGAACAGCGGCTATCCCAGGATTTAGCGGTTTTATAAGCAAAAACATGATTCATCATGCTGTAGCTGAGGCCACTTCTATGTTCAGCCCTGGCATAGCTTTACTCGTAGAAATCATCTTTTTTATAAGCAGCTCCTTTACTGTTGCTTACAGTATAAAAATATATAAAACCATATTTATTGAAAAATATAATGCTTCATCCTATAAAATTGAAAAGTCATTTTTGAGATATTCTGTATATCCTATGTTGCTTGTAAGTGTTTTTGTTGTTCTGCTAGGCATTAAGCCCCAGTTATTTTTTGATTTTATAGGTTACAAAGATGCATCTATGCATTTTTATACCTCTTATACTTTAACGAGTACGGTTTATATATGTATTACGGGTCTCATCATCTATTATTTTTATATCAGGAAAAAATTAAAGGTCTACATTGATATCAATGACTATTACTTTGTTAATCCTACCCACGGTTGGTTTGACTTAGAAAGGGACTTTTATTTGCCCTTATTAAACTTTTTGTTTATTTATGTAACAGCCATCTTCTCATTTATCGATAATTTTATCGTCGATATTGTGACGGGTATCAATTCTTTCTTCCGTTATCTTGGTTCTGTACAATTTCGCAACGATGTAAGCAATCTTTACTATTCTGCAAAAAACAGAAAGCTTGCTGATAAATCATCTGACTTGAATAAACATGCTAAAGACATATCGAAGAATTATTTAGGGGAAAAGTCCGTTAATTTAAGAACTCTATTGAAACATTCCCAGTCTGAATCTCACCCTAGTAACCGTTGGCTAGCTATTGAACGCATCTATTCAAAGCTGCCTAGTACGAAGTATTCTTTAATTTTTTATGCGCTCCTACACGGTACCCTTTTTATAACCTTGTACATTATCCTCCTTCGTTAAACGACAAATATCTACAAAAAATATTTAGGGGCTATCGGGAAATAGCTGATTTTGCCCCAACAAATTAAATAGGGGCTATTTTCCGACAGCCCCATTCGCTTCATTGTAAGTAATTCGGCGTTCGGTGAGCAAATTTTCAATTAATGTGTGGTTTTATTTCAAAATTAAAGGGATTATGCATGATATTCATACATAATCCGCGCAATTGTGTATATTTATACATTTATTCCACACACTGCTTGAAATTTTGCTCATTTATCTTATATTTACATTTATGTCAGTTATATCCAAACATATCCGTTATGTCCGTATAATAGTCTCTGATTTAGAGATAATGGCTATTGGGATAAATACGCTTTTAGGTATTAGCTTAAAGGATTGGAATACTCAGGATAATGATAAAGGGGGCTGCTACAAACTAATTTTTTAGTTTGTAGCAGCCCCTAGAATTTGCTGATTACAGTCCTGCCTCTCGGCGGAGTATTTCTGCTTTATCTGTTTGTTCCCAAGGAACATCAATATCTATTCTTCCAAAGTGTCCATAGGATGCTACCTGCCTGTAAATAGGTCTTCTAAGCTTTAAATCTCTTATGATAGAGGCGGGTTTTAAATCAAAATGCTTATTAATCAACGAAGCAATTTTTTCTTCACTTATTTTCCCCGATCCAAAAGTTTCTACCAATACAGAAATTGGTTTAGCAACGCCTATTGCATAAGCTAATTCGATTTCACATTTATCTGCCAGTCCGGCTGCCACTACATTCTTTGCAACATAGCGAGCTGCATAAGCTCCCGATCTATCCACCTTTGTAGGGTCCTTCCCTGAAAAGGCGCCCCCTCCATGCCTTGAATAACCGCCATAGCTATCTACAATAATTTTTCTTCCCGTTAAACCTGCATCACCCTTCGGACCTCCTATAACAAAACGTCCGGTGGGATTGATATAATATTTGGTTTTTTCATCAAGTAAATGAGCAGGTATGATTGGCTTGATAACATTTTCAAGAACATCTTTTTTTATCCTGTCCTGGTCCACATCCGGATCATGCTGGGTGGAAATGACCACAGCATCGATTCTCATTGGCTTATTGTTTTCATCATATTCAACAGTAACCTGCGTTTTACCATCAGGTCTCAGATATGTTAAGACATTATTTTTTCGAACATCTGCTAATCTCTTGGCCAACCTGTGGGCTAAGGATATAGGCATAGGCATAAGTTCCGGGGTTTCATCGCATGCAAAGCCAAACATGATGCCTTGATCCCCTGCTCCAATCATTTCAATAGCCTCGCACTCTTCTCCCACTTTGTACTCTAGGGCTTGATTGACTCCCATAGCTATATCTGGTGATTGTTCATCAATGCATGTAAGAACTGCACAGTTTTCTGCATTGAATCCGTAATCATCATTGGTATATCCTATATCACTGACTACACTCCGAATAACCTTCGGTATATCCACATAACAGTTGGTGGTAATTTCCCCTGCAACAAGTACTAATCCTGTGGTGACAATGGTTTCTGCTGCAACCCTGGCATCGGGGTCCTCTTCAAAGATGGCATCCAAGATGGCATCTGATATTTGATCAGACATTTTGTCAGGATGACCTTCTGTAACCGATTCCGATGTAAATAATCTCTTTGTCATTTATTTATCCTCCTATGAAAAACCTCTTCTCTTGAAGAGAAACTACTTCCTTTGTTGAACTCCTCATGTAATAAAACATACCGTTTTATGAGGTTTTTGTCAATCCGATATTGTTTCTCCGGCTGAAACGCTGAAGACCACAAAGTCTAATAAATCCTTGCATACTTTTCATTATTTTGCCAAAGATAATATTAGAAAGGGTGATTATCATGCTACAACGCTTACGAAAAGAAAATATCTATATCATGATTATAATACTTGTAACTTTAGTTAGTATTTCTATTATGCTCCATATGAAAGAAGAGCCTAATCCTTTATCACTGACATCAATTCAAGCCAATACCTTGTCTTTTATCGACGATGACGCATTGGAAAAATTTATCAACCTTTATGGCCATCATATTCTTCATAAGAATGATTTTGTTGTCACTGTTGACAACAAAGACAATATTCGCAGATTGTTAAACTCAATGGGTGAAAAAAACATAAGGCAATTCAATAATATTTTTACCGATTCAAACAATGAAGATCGTCTTCTATCTACACAAGATTGGTTAGATCAACACTTTTTACCCGATGATTTCAGGCTGCTAGAGCACTGGATGAGCATAAAATAAAGTCATTTTATTTGCTGAGTTCCTCAAGAAACTCATAAAAATCCTCATATTGACTATAAACAAACTCATACAAAATAGCCTGTTGAAAATCAATCTTATCCAAGAGCTGGACGTGATTCTTAAATT
>Ga0265293_10006532_pt1 | contig 18579 bp, 15 predicted proteins | sample Munlanlewell138R_FD_192505 | JGI IMG/M metagenome (GOLD analysis project Ga0265293, IMG submission 192505) | Leachate microbial communities from a municipal landfill in Southern Ontario, Canada - Leachate well 138R | ecosystem: Engineered > Solid waste > Landfill > Unclassified | place: Canada...
GAGGCGATCGAAGAGTTCCGGCTTGGGAAATTCGTGATCATCACGGACGACGAGGACCGGGAGAATGAGGGAGACCTCTGCATCCCGGCGCAGTTCGTGACGCCCGAGACCATCAACTTCATGGCGAAATATGCCCGCGGGCTGATCTGCATCTCGCTCACCGAGGAGCGGGTAGAGGAGATCAAGCTGCCGATGATGGTCGAAGGCAACACCTCGCAATTCGGGACGCCGTTCACGGTCTCCGTGGAGGCTCGGACGGGTGTTTCGACAGGGATTAGTGCGGCAGACCGCGCCCGGACGGTGCAGGTGCTCATCGATCCGGACGCGAAGCCGGATGACCTGGTGACGCCCGGCCACATGTTTCCCCTTCGTGCGCGCAAGGGTGGCGTGCTTGTGCGGGCCGGTCAGACCGAAGCGAGCGTGGACCTCGCACGGCTGGCCGGGTTGAACCCGTCGGCGGTGATCTGCGAAATCATGAAGGGCGACGGGGAGATGGCACGGATGCCGGACCTGCAACGGTTTGCCCGGCGCCACGGCCTTCGCATCCTCACAACCCACGAGCTCATCAAGTGGCGCTTGCGGCACGAGCGGCTGGTGAAGCGCGTGGCCGAGACGAAGCTGCCCACCCCGTACGGGGAGATGATGATCCTCGCGTACCAGGCTGAGCATGACCCTGCGGAGCACGTCGCCGTGGTGAAGGGCCCAATAGACCCGGACCAGCCTGTGCTCGTCCGGGTGCATGACCAGTGTGTGACAGGCGATGTGTTTGATTCGATGCGCTGCGACTGCGGCGAGCAGAAGGACCGCGCGCTGAAGATGATCGGCGAGCAGGGCGGAGTGTTCCTGTACATGCGGCAGGAGGGCCGGGGAATCGGACTGCACAATAAGCTGCGCGCCTATGAGCTGCAGGACCGTGGCCTGGACACAGTAGACGCGAACCTGGCGCTCGGGTTCCCGGCGGACCGGCGGGACTACGGCATCGGCATGCAGATCCTGGTGGATGTCGGTGTGCGGAAGATGCGGCTCCTGACGAACAACCCGGCGAAGCGTGCTGGCCTCGAGGCGTATGGGCTGGAAGTTGTGGAGCGCATCCCAATCGAAACAGCACCCAACCCGCACAACATCCGCTACCTCGACACGAAGCGTCGCCGGATGGGACACCTGCTCGATGGGCTGGAGCCGGTCGTGGAGGCGGGGAAATGAGGCCGTCGCTCACGTTGCGGTTTACCGGGGTGCTGTATGCCGGTGCTTGAGGGTGGCCTCGCCGGCGAGGGCATGCGAGTGTGCATCGTGGTAGCGCGCTGGAACAGCTTTGTCACGGAGAAGCTGCTCTCCGGTGCGCTGGCCGAGCTTCGCCAGCGCGGCGTGGCGGATGACGATGTGACAACGGCCTGGGTCCCGGGCGCGTTCGAGGTGCCGACGGCCGCGCGGTGGGCGGCCGAAAGTGGACGGTTCGACGCGGTGATCTGCCTTGGGGCGGTCATTCGCGGCGAGACGGCGCACTTCGAGTACGTGGCCGGCGGCGCGACCGATGGGATCGTCCGGGTGTCGCAGGAGACACGCGTGCCGGTCATTTTCGGTGTGTTGACGGTCGACACCGTGGAGCAGGCGCTTTCGCGCACCGGGGGCAAGGACGGGCACAAGGGCGAGGAGGCTGCCCGGGCAGCCATCGAGATGGCGCATCTGCGAAAGGGTCTCTCTTGAGCGAGGCGAGCGCGCTGCTCGACGCTCTCCTTGAGGAACTCACCGGGGCGCTCGTCGGGTTGACCGGCGAGCGCCGAACGGACGGGATGGTCCGTGTCGTCACGGACGCCGGGTGGCAACTGGAGGCCTGGGTCGACGAGGAGACGTTCGCGCTCGACCTCGTTGCGGCCAGCGAAGCGGCACTCGACGCGCTGGATGACTATCAACTCGCGCTGGTCTACGGGCTCGGGTTTGTGGACGAAGGTGACGAGGATGAAGCGGGACCGTTGTTTCGTCTCGAATTCGAATACGACCCGGGCGAGGAGTGGGAGGAGGAGGCGTTGCGGGAGCTTGCCCTGCTGGGCCTTGGGTTGCTCCGGGATGTTCTTCGCTGCCCCGTGGCTGCCTATCGGGTCGATTCAACCCAATCTACCTGAGCACCGGTGGACCCCGAGCAGCCAGAAAAAAGCGTACGATGCGGCAGGCGGCGAGTTCCCTCCACTCGGAACAGCCGACCGTACGTTGCTGGAGGTTGCTGTAGATGGCAGTTGATTTTGAGATTCCTGCGGAGGACCAGGCGGTCCGCGAGAAGGTGCGGAAGTTCGTCCAGGAACACTGCATCCCTGCGGAAGAGGAGCTGCAGCAGGGCCGGCCCTACAAGGAGGTCCTGGATGAACTCCGGCAGAAGGCGCGGGCGCAGGGGCTCTGGACGCCCTTCATCCCGAAGGAGCACGGCGGCATGGGGCTTGGGCCCCTCGCGAACGCGCTCGTGCAGATGGAGCTTGGCGAGAGCTCCCTTGGCGCGCTGGCCCTGAACACGCAGGGCCCGGACGACGCGACGATGCTGACGCTGCTCACGTATGGGACGGACTACCAGAAGGAGAAGTTCCTCAAGCCGCTGCTGGCAGGGGAAAAGCGCATTTGCTACTCGATGACGGAGAAGGCCGCTGGTGCGGACGCCACGGGCATGCAGACGCGCGCCATCCGCGACGGGGACAGCTGGGTGCTGAACGGCGAAAAGTGGTTCAGCAGTGCGGCCTCTGTGGCGGACATCGCTGTGGTGATGGCGAAGACGAATCCTGACGCGCCACGCCACGAGCAGTTCAGCACGTTCATTGTCGAGCTTCCCAACCCGGGCTATCAGATCCAGCGGGACATCCCAACGATGGCGATCGAGGGTCCGCTCTCGCACATCATCGGTGGTGGCCACGCGGAGGTCGTCATCAAGGACCTGGTGGTGCCACACGAGAACCTGCTCGGTGGTGAAGGCCAGGGCTTCAAGATGGGGCAGCACCGGCTGGCGTACGGCCGGTTGCGCCATGGGATGCACAACATCGCGATGGCACAGCGGGCGCTCGACATGGCCACGCAGCGGGTGATTGAGCGCTCTACGTTCGGTCAGCCGCTGTCCCAGCGCCAGGGTGTGCAGTGGATGCTGGCGGACTGTGCGACGCAGCTCTACATCTCGCGGCTGATGCTTCTGCACATCGCCTACAAGGCGGAGAAGGGGCTCGACCTGCGGCAGGAGAACTCGATCGCTAAGGTGTACCTCGCGCACATGGTGCACAAGGTGGTGGACACGGCGATCCAGCTCCACGGCGCGCTGGGCTTCAGCCAGGACACGCCGCTGGCACGCTGGTACACGTCGATCCGCTCGCAGCGGCTGGTGGACGGCCCGGATGAGGTGCACCGCTGGACGGTCGGCCGGAACGTGATTAAGGCGTATCGCGAGCACGGCACGACAGCGCCGGCCGTGGGTGGCGACCTGCTCTAAGGCCGAGCGAAGGTGCAATAAGAAAGCGGCCCCGCCGAATTCGACGGGGCCGCTTGTCTGTCAGGGGTGGTACGCCCGGGAGGACTCGAACCTCCGACCTTTAGGTCCGCAACCTAACGCTCTATCCACTGAGCTACGGGCGCATGTGCAGGTGGTGCCGAAGGTGAGATTTGAACTCACACGCCCTTGCGGACACTACACCCTGAATGTAGCGCGTCTGCCATTCCGCCACTTCGGCCTGAGTTCCATTATCAGGGGGAGGCGGGGAGCGTTCAACTTTGCAGCGCACAAAAGATTTCTTGAACGGCAGGCGCTGTAGGCCTACGATGATACTCCGCACGGGCGGTTAGCTCAGATGGTTAGAGCGCGTCGTTCACACCGACGAGGTCACTGGTTCGAGTCCAGTATCGCCCACCACTTTTCCCCTCTTTTCCTGAACTGATGCCTGCTGGTAGCTATTCGGTGCCGCGGTGTGGCGCCAGGGCGTGAGCATTGAAAGTGGCCGCCCCCATTGGGGGCGGCCACGTGCGTTGGAAGCCGGTAGTGAATGTTAGCTCTGGTTCCGGCTTGCGAGGGCGAACGCGACGCCGCCACCGAGCAGCACGACGGCGAGCGCCGCGATCGGGATCGCCAGGGAGGTGCTGTCGTTGACGGTACCGCTACCGGTGGTTGGTGCGGTGGGGGCGGTAGTCGGAGATTCTGTTGCGGTTGCGGTTGCGGTTGCGGTTGCGGTTGGGCTCTGGGCGCTTGCCTGGTTGGCGGCCAGGCCAGCGCCGGCCAGGCCCAGCAGCAGGGCAAGGCCCGCAGTGACACCGAGGACCTTCGATTTGACGGTATTCAGTTCAGCAAGAGACATCCCGTTCCTCCTTGTGATGTCCAGTGGTTAGCCGGCTCCCCCAACCTATGCCGAGGTAAGCAGCGGCCCCTCTGCGGGGAGCGCTGCTCACCAAAGGGGAGTTGCATCTCTACCTTGCGCGGTGGAAGCCCTGCCCCGAATAAAGGGAGGGGGCCCAGGGGATAACGGGACCGTCACATGCTCATCAATTGGGGATGGAATGCCCGCGCCGGGGACTTGGAGAGCGCGGAGGATCGGAATACGGGAGACCTATACAGCTTGTGGTGCGACGCGCGTTGTTCGTACGTCGGCAAGTGTCATCGGCGTTCGAACACGACTCCGCCTGCTCCATCGTAGCGGAGCTGATATGTCCCGCTGCTGCGGAGTGAGCCGGCGAGGGTTGAGCAACAGGGGGTTCCATCGCTGGCTGGTAGATAGACGTGGGTGAAGGTGAGTCCTGTTTGCGCTTCCCAGCGGTCCAGGCAGGCTGGACCGGCGAACGAGCAGCCCCAGAGGTCGTAGTACGCGTTGATCCGCTGATTGAACGCGCTGTTGGGGAGCCACTCGGTGCCCTGCACCGTGGCGAGGCTCGGCCGGTTGGCGAGGACCGGGAACCATTCGGATTCCTTGCCGGTTTCCCAGGGGCTCGAGGGTATGACCAGGAACCGGGCGCCGGGGGGTGTGGATGTGGCGATCCACTCCATGGCGGTGCGTTGACCGGGGTCGACGGCGTCGAGTGAGGTGAGCTCCCCCAGGCCGGGTTGCTTCACGGTGGCGGCGAAGGCGGCGTAGTAGAGGAGGCAGCCGAGCACGAACGCTGGTTTGGCCACTTCCACAAAGGTGCGTGAGGCTAGACCTGGCTGTGAATTGCGCTCCCATGCACCGCTCTCCGATGCTGGCTCCTGGGTGAAGCGGCGACGGAGCAGGGGAAGCAGGCCCTCTGCGATGGCGATGCCTGCGAGCAACCCGATGGGGATGGATGCATAGGTTGCGAAGGCCCGCACATCGAGAAGGATGATCACGACCCACCACGTGGGGAGCAGGAAGCGGTTGGTTGCGAAACAGAGGACGGCGCCAAGCAGCCCAAGCGACGCGATGAGCGGGAAGAAGGGTTCGCTGGTGGAGATGGCCCGGGCGATTGAGAGCATGACGGAGACGCGATTTGCGTCGTTCGAAAAGACGGTGCCACCGGTCCCGTTGGCCGCAATGAAGGGGTCGAGTCCGTGATGTGCGAGGACCGTGAGCCACCATGGGGACGTGAGTGCTCCTGTCGCGGCGGCGAGCAGGACTGATGAGCGGATGCCGGCCCGGGTTCGCCCAAGGAACAGCCAGAACACGACGATGCTGAAGACGAGGAACCAGCCGGTCTGGAGATGGCTCAAGACCGTCGCTGCGGAGAAGAGTGCCGCGAGGAAGAGGGTCCGCTCCCCGGGGTTGCGGTAGAGGCGGTACACCTGTTCAAGCGCGAGGAGGGCGAAGAGGACGCCCAGCGCCCGTGTCAGGCCGCCGCCCATGATCAGCCAGATGAAGCTTCGTGGGATGAGGGCGAAAGCGGCGACTGCCGCGACCACGGCGACCTGCGATCCGAGCATGGTTCGCGCGAGTCGCCACATCGCGAACAGCGTGAGGCACGAGAACAGGAGGGGGAGAAACCGGAAGAGTGTCAGGAGGCTGAATGGCAACAGGTCGTCGGCGAGGGCAGTGAGGTAGAAGGCGAGCGGGGAGTATGCGTAGGGAATGTCGCCGGTGTTGTACGAGGTGAAGGCGGGCAGACGGTAGTTATTCGCCTGCAGGTCGCGGACCATGGCGTAGAACAAGCCGCCATCGTTCAGCGGGAATTCGGTGGCGAGAACCTGGGCGGCGCGGACGAGGACGCCGAGAGCGAGCGCGACGCCAAGACCGACAGTGTAGTAATCGAGTGGGAGCGACGTGAGCCGCCACCGAGGTAGCACGAGTAAGTCTCGGGCGCTCCGGGCGACCACGGCATTCCTCCGGGTGGCCCCCGCGGGGCCCGCGTATCTCACCAATCAGGGTATGCAGGGCCGGGGAGGGTCGAATAAGAGAAGCCGGTTGTGGCCTAACGAAACTGCAATGTCGTCAGAGGGGACAGATGTCGGTGGGGCTCTTACGGGGGTTGGCGTAGCCGTAATCGAATACTTCGGCGAGATAGGCGGGGGCGTTGGCCGAGGTGAGGTAGCGTGTGACTTCGAGGCAACCAGCGCGAATGGTGCCCACGTCGCTATAGCCCCTGCGGAAGGCCTCCGCGGCATAGGCGAAGATCGGTTCTTCGCTCTGTGCGATGACGGCATCGATGGCAAGAGCGGCGTCCTGGCCGAGGGCCGCGGTCGCGACGGCGATCCGGAAGAGTGCGTAGCCGACGAGTTGGCCGCGCCCCGTGGGTAGCTCCGCAGCGCGGCCAGGCAGCACCTCGGCCTTCCAGTCCTTCAAATCGGGATTGTCGATGGCCGCCCGGTAGGCGTCGATAGCGGCTGCGAAGGCGCCCTGCTGCTCGAAGAGGAGGTCGGCATCGGCGATGGCGTGATAGAGGTATTCGGGCTCGTCCCAATCGGTAGCCTGCAGGACGTAGCGACTGCCGTGGAGGCCGTAGTGGAAGGCAGCGCCGCGTGGCGGGCCCGCTCCGGGGGCGTCGAGTTTACCTCCCTCGAGCGTGAAGACGGTCGATGCGCCTTCGCCCAGGACGGAGACCCCCTCGACATTGTCGATGCCGCCGTCGGCCGGGCCGATGTCACGCCAGGCGGTGCCGTCCCAGCCCTGGATTTCAAGGCGCGAAGCACAGCCGCGGGCTCCACAGCTGTTCACGAGATAGGAGATCTCCGGTTGGCCATCACCCGTGCGGTCGGTAACGCTGAAGACCGCGATCCCGATGATGGAGGCGTCGGCTTCGCCCACGCGGGGAAAGCGTTCGATACCGCCTTCCGCTGAGCGCCGCACGAGCACGGCCGCAGGGTGGGGTGCGGGACCACGTGCTGGCGCGAGCGGGACGAGGTAGATGGCGTCCCCGTGGCCATCGCCGTCGACATCGGCTGAGGTGCACCGTACACGCCAGTAGGAGATCAGCGTGTCGGGGCAGACGTCGTCCTCCGCGGCGAGCAGGGGTTCCAGCACAGCGATGGCCTCGGTGGCGGTCGCCGGCCGCTTTGCAAGCGGATGCGGAGTGGGTGTGACCGTCGGTGGACGAGGCGTCGCTGTCGCGGTAACGGAGGCGGTGGCAGCGGGGGAGCTGGTGGCGCCGGGTGCTGGCAGCGGCGCGTGGCTACCCCCGCACGCCGCAAGCAGCATTGCGAGCGTGAGTAGGGCTACTGTCGCCGCACCAGGTAGTCTTCGGCCGCCCATCCTTCTCCCTGTGCTGTCTGAACGTGCCACCAGGTGAGGTCCCCGGTGGTCTGTGGGCCACCAAGGATCTCGAACTCGGAGCCATCGGGGAGGCAGGCGACGGGATCATTGTCCAACCCGGGCGACGGGCGGACATTGAGGCATTCACCTGACCCACTCACTACAACGACATCACCGGGGCGGAAAGTTCCAGCCGGGGGCGGAGTGGTGTCGGTGGGCGTGGTTGCGGACGTGGCGGAGCCAGGGGTTGTCCCGGGTCCGCCAGCACCAGCGGTTTGTGTCTCGCTGGGGAGATCGGAGGCGTTCGTGTCGCCATCGCTGTCGCTGCTACCGAGCATGCGATCGGCGACCCAGACAACCCCGAGGGCGACGACGACCGCCAGTGCCACGGCGACTGGCACATACCAGTAGTCCATCGCGCGGTGGCGGCCGTACACCTTTGGCAGCGGCTTCCGGACGGGTGCGCTCTCCGGGTCGGGCTGGTAGCGGCGCGGGGGCGTCGGGCGATACGGGGTCTGCGGGTCGGACGGGCGGGCCTGCCTGGCCTGGGGCGCGCCGATGACTGGCTGACGTTCACTCGCCGGGGGATCGTAGTCCCCGATAACGGGCCCATCGTCATCGGGGCCGGAGATCGGCGAGGCAGCTTCGCGCGATGGCACTTCACGCTGCACGGCGAGGCGCTGGGGCGGCAGCGCTATGCGGGCGGGGTTGAGGATACGGGTGCCCTCCGCGGGGTGCGGAGCCGGGCTTGTGCCGGGGCCTCCGTTGACGTAGGCCTCCGCGAGGGGCGAGGACTCGTGCTCACCCACCGTCGCGCAGCCGTCGTTTCGAACCCAGCAGGCGGGGTGATGGAGCACACCGCAGCCATTGCAGCGCAGTACGGCCTCTCCATCTTCGAACGAGCGGTCGCAGAGTGGACAGAAGCGCTGCCGTGACACGAATGTTGCCTCTCCAGCGCCGGGCAGTATGCGTTGCCGACGCCTCATCTTCAAACACGCCTGTCCTGCGTGCCACCCTCATGGGAACGGGAGGTAATTACAGGCTTTCCCAGCATCTGTTCGACTTCGGCAAGGACGGGGAGCGAGGGGGCGGCCCCTCTGCGGCCGACGCTGATAGCACCCGCTGCGGAGGCGAAGCGGGCAGCGTCGACAACTGCGGCGCCCTGGCTGGCGGCCACTGCGAACGCGGCACAGAAGGCATCGCCGGCGCCGACAGTGTCGACTGCCTCGGCCGGGAAGGCGGGAACGTGCGATACGGTCTCAGCTTCAGCGATGAGCGCCCCTTCGGCCCCCAGGGTGACGATCGCTACCTGCCGGGCGATGCGGGCAAGGCGGGCCGCTCGCTGCTCGGGGGACGCCTGGGGGCCGAGGTCCAGGGTGAGCATCTCTGCCTCGACCTCGTTCACGATCAGGACGGTCGCGAGCGACAGGATCTCGGGCGGATGCGGGACGATTGGTGCGGCGTTGAGGATGACCGGCACACCATGTTCGTTCGCGACCTTCGCGGCCGCGATGTTCACGTCCATCGGGGCTTCGAACTGGAGCAGCAGGGCGTCGGCCGTGGCGATGGCGTCGCGCGCGGACTCGACCTGTTCGAGGGACATCGCCAGGTTCGCGCGCGGTGCGGATAGGATGCTGTTCTCGCCGCCGGGGAGCACAACCGGCACGGCCACCCCACTGCCGGCATCCGCCGCGATGTGCAGTTTGGTGATGTCGACGTCATCAGCCGTAAGCGCATCGAACAGCAGTCGGCCGAAGGCGTCGTCGCCGATTCTCCCGATGAGCAGGGCCTCGGCGCCGAGGCGTCGCGCAGCGATGGCCTGGTTGAGCCCTTTGCCGCCGGCATGAAGCTCGACGGACTCCGCGAAGAGCGTTTCGCCGGCCACCGGGAAGCGCGGCATGGTGAACACGAGGTCGGCGGTACAACTTCCGAGAACGGCGATGCGCGGCCGGTCCGGCGCGGGCTGCGATGCGGCCATGGTCGAAGCCTAGCGGCCCGCGCCCGTGGGGCAAGTGGCAGATAGCAATTGCTGAGCGTAGGGTGCGCGGATGGCTGTTCGCATACTTGGGATCAACGGGAGTCTCCGGGGCGGGAGCACTGCCCACCGTGCCCTACGCTTCGCACTTGCAGCACTGGAGGCCAGTGGCGCGCACTGCGAGCCGTTCGATATCGGTTCGCTGCCGGCGCTGGATGGCCGCCGGGATGAGGAGTACCCGGCTGCGGTTGCGGCCTGGCGAGCGGCCTGTGCGGCCTCCGATGGCTTCGTGGTCACGATTCCGTCGTACCACGGTGCGGTACCTGGAGGGCTCAAGAATGCTTTGGATTTCGTGGACACGCCCCATGTCGGCGGGAAGCCGTTCGCACTGATCGGCGTGGCTGGTGGCGATGCGGAGCCGGGAGTGACGGACGTTGCCCGCGTGGTGCGGCATATCGGCGGGATTGCCGCCGTGCCGGATGTGGTGATTTCGCGCTCGGGTGAGCACTGGGGCCCAGGCGATGAGCCCGTCAACAAGGACGTGGCGGCGGCGATTCACAAGGTCGCCGATAACCTCATGGCGTTGTGCAGGCTGCGTGTCGAGGGGCGTCTGCCGCAGCCATAGGGCACTGGGTGCCGCGCCTGCGGCAGGCGGCCGAGGTGACCGCCTGCCGGTCGAGGCGCTTAGAAGCGGACGAGCCGGACGTTGTAGATGCCGTCGATCGCCTCTATCTGATCGATCTGCTCTTCGGTCGGGCATTCGTCGACGGCGATGAGCATGAGTGCGCGACCGCGGCGGGAACGGCGGCCAACTTGCATGGAGCGGATATTGATGTCGGCCTGGCCCAACAGTGTCCCGACGCGACCGATCATCCCGGGGCGGTCTTCGTTGTCGCAGGCGAGCAGGAATGCGTTTGGCTCGGGTGTGAGGTCCACTTCCAGGCCGTTGAGGTAGACGATCTTCGGGTGCCCATGTTCGACGGTGGCGCCCACCGTGACCTCGGACTCGGTGGTGAGCACCTTGACGTGCACGAGGTTCAGGAAGACGTCGTGAGATGTGCGCATGCGTTCATCGATCTTCCATCCGCGGGACTGGGCAACGAGGCTTGCGTTGACCATGTTGACGTTCTCTTCGCTGATGGGACGCATGAGGCCGCGGATAACGGAGGCCCGGAGGGGCGTCACATCGTGCTCGGCGATTTCGCCGTGATACTCGATCTCGATCGAGGTGAGCTTGCCGGTGACGAGCTGCGTGGCCACAGAGCCTACGGTCTCGGCGACGCGCAGGTAGGGGCCGACCACCTTCAGCGTCTCGGGAGCAAGGAGGGGTGCGTTGACCGCGTAGCGTGCTGGCCGCCCGGAGAGGATATCGACGATCTGCTCGGCGACGTCGAGGGCGACGCGCTCCTGCGCTTCGGCGGTGGATGCGCCGAGGTGTGGCGTGATGATGACCTGGGGGATGCCGACAAGCGGGTTATCTCCGGGGACGGGCTCTGCGGTGAAAACGTCGACGGCAGCGCCCGCGACCTTGCCGGACTTGACGGCTTCGGCGAGCGCGGCTTCATCGATGATGCCGCCGCGGGCAACGTTGATGAGGCGCACCCCGTCCTTCATCATCGCGAGCTGTTCGGGGCCAATCATCCCGGTTGTGGCAGCGGTAAGCGGTGGGTGCACGGTGAGGAAGTCGGCGAGCATCAGGACCTGCTCGAAGTCGGCCGATTCAACGCCGAGTGAGCGTGCGCGCTCTACGGGGACAAACGGGTCGTAGGCAACGACGTTCATCTCCATGGCGACGGCGCGACGCGCGACTTCGGCACCGATCTTCCCAAGGCCGATGATGCCGAGTGTTTTCCCACGGATCTCGGTGCCCACGAACTCCTTTCGGCGCCACTCGCCCTTGCGCAGTGACGCGTCGGCCTGGGGGAGGTGCCGCGCGAGGGCCATGAGCAGGGCGATCGTATGTTCGGCAGCGGCGACGGTGTTGCCCTGGGGTGCGTTCACGATGACGACACCGCGTTCGGTGGCAGCCTGCAGATCGATGTTGTCGACGCCGACGCCAGCGCGGCCGACCACGGTGAGCTTCGTCCCGGCTTCGAGCACAGCGCGGGTGACCTTCGTTTCGCTGCGGACGATGAGTGCGGAGTATTCGGGGATGATGGCGATGAGGCTGTCGGCGGGGAGGCCGGTTTTTACGTCAACCTCTCCAACTGCACGCAGCATCTGGATACCCTCAGCCGCGATAGGGTCAGCAATGAGGATGCGCGGGCGTGCTTCAGTCATGGGTGCGTGCTTCTCCTTGAGCGAGCCGAGGGCGAGTTCGATGGCGGCCGGGATACGGGCCTTGCCCGACTCCCAGCGGCTGATGGTGGCCTGGTCGACGCCGAGTGCCGAGGCGATGCCACTCTGCGAGAGGCCGAGCTCGCTACGGACGCGGGCGAATTCGGGTGCTTCCATGCCATGCATTATGCATCTACGCTTCGTATCATGCAATTTGCATGAGGCAGGAAAAGCGAAAGGGGCCCATCCGAGAGATGGGCCCCTTTGATCCTGTGGCAGGTGTGGCGTCAGGCCGTCCTGGACTCCCCGAGCAGCTTCTCGACCACATCGAGGGCTTCTTCAACTTCGCGCTGCTGGACCCAGCCGAGGTGACCAACACGGAAGATCTTGCCCTGGAGCTTGCCCTGGCCGCCGCCAAGCACAATGCCAAACTCTTCGCGAGCGCGCTTGCTGATAGCGGAGCCATCGACGCCCTCGGGCCACCAGACGGCCGTCACGGTGTTGGAGGCGAACTGTTCGTCCACGGGGACGAGCTTCAGTCCAAGGCTCTTGACGCGACTGCGGGTGTAGTCGGCGATTGCCTGGTGGCGTGTGAAGATGCCCTCGAGCCCTTCGGCGCGCATCAGTTCGAACGCCTTGTCGAGGGCGAAGTAGATGGACATCGCCGGGGTCCACGGGTTCTGGCCCTTGGCGAGGGAGTCGCGGGTCTTCGCGGCGTCAAAGTAGAAACGGGGCATCTTGGCCTCGGCATTGGCTGCCCAGGCGCGTTCGCTCATGTAGACGAACGCGAGGCCCGGCGGGACCATCCAGCCCTTTTGCGAACCGCTGACGACGACATCCAGGTCCCAGCGCTCCACCGGGCAGGGGATGGAGCTCATGCTGCTGACGGCATCGACGAGGATGAGCTTGTCGCGGGAGCGCGCCTCCTTCGCGATGGCCTCGATCGGGTTCGTGACGCCGGTACTGGTTTCGTTGTGCGTGACCGTTACGGCCTTCACATCGGGGTTTTCGTCGAGAAGGCGGCCGACTTCCTTCGGATCGGCGGCTTCACCCCACTCGAGTGCGTAGCTCACGATGCCGGCGCCATAGGCCTGGGCGATGCTGCGGAAGCGCTCCCCGAAAGAGCCGATGGAGACGGCGAGGACCTTATCGCCGGGGCTAAGCGTGTTGACGACGGCCATTTCGAGCCCGCCAGTGCCGGAGGTTGTGGCGGAGAGCACGTCGGAGGACGTCTGAAACATCCAATTGAGGCCATCGGTGACGCGTCGCAGGACCTGAGCGAATTCGGGGCCGCGATGGTTCATCATCTGCTGAGCGCCCGCTGCCAGGACCTCCTCGGGGCAGGGGGTCGGGCCAGGAATACGAAGGTTCACACTGGGGACTCCAGAGAGGGTTCGATTTATCGTCTCCCCGCGGCCGATGGTGGTCAACTAGAAGGAGCCTTAGGCCGGGGGGCGGGTAGAATCCGCGGCATGGACAACGAGCGTCTCAGGCAGGTCCCGAGCGTCGACGCAGTACTGGCAGCGATGCGTGAAGTGAGCAGCGACATACCTCATCCGGCGGCGTTGGAGGCCGCAAGGAGGGCTGTAGCGGAGCTGCGGGAGAGCGTGGTGGCCGGTGAAGCTGCGCCGGCGCTGGAGGCGGTGGCGCAGCGGGCACAGGAGCTCGCTGACCGGGGCCGTCAGCCGTCCCTGCGGCGCGTCATCAACGCGAGCGGGGTGATCCTCCAGACGAACCTGGGCCGGGCTCCACTGAGTGCGCGTGCGGTCGCTGCGATGCAGGAGGTCGCGCTCGGGTACAGCAACCTGGAGTACGACCTGGAGGTGGGCGTCCGCGGCAGCAGGCACGACCATGTGCGGGAGCTGTTGCACAAGGCGACTGGCGCTGAGGACGGGCTCGTGGTGAACAACAATGCGGCTGCACTGTTCATGGTGCTGCAGGTGTTCGCGCGGGGGCTCGAGGTGGTGGTGTCGCGGGGACAGGCGGTGGAGATCGGCGGCGGGTTCCGCATCCCGGATGTCCTGCGTCAGAGCGGCGCGAAGCTGGTGGAGGTTGGGACGACGAACCGAACCTACGCACGCGATTACGCCGAGGTTTGTTCGCTGGAAACGGCGGCGATCCTCCGGGTCCACGCGTCGAACTTCAAAATCGTGGGCTTCGCCACCGAGCCGAGCACCGGGGAGCTCGCCGAGGTGGCGCGAGCGGCGAACGTGTTGCTGATCGATGACCTCGGGAGCGGGTGCCTCGTCGACACGACGCGGTACGGATTGGTGCGCGAGCCAACCGTGCAGGAGAGTATCGCGAAAGGGGCGGACCTCGCACTGTTCTCCGGCGACAAGCTGCTGGGAGGCCCGCAATGCGGCGTGATAGCGGGGAAGGCAGAGCTTGTGGAGGAGCTGCGTCAGCACCCACTGGCCCGTGCGCTACGGGTCGACAAGCTGACCATCGCGGCGCTGAACGCGACGCTTGCCAGTTACGTCGATGGCCGAGAGGCGGAGGAGATACCGGTCTGGCGGATGGTGGGTACTGACCTTGAGCAGATCCGCGTTCGAGCGGAAGCCTGGGTGGAGGCCGTGGGCGGCAGGGGAAGAGTGGTAGAGGCGACGTCGATGGTTGGCGGCGGGTCGCTCCCCGGGGAAGGGGTGCGAACGTGGTGTGCGGCCATCGAAGTGACGGACGCGGACCGGCTCGCCCACCTCCTGCGAGCGAACGATCCGCCCATCGCCGGGCGTGTCCAGGACGGGCGTCTGTTGATGGACCCGCGGACCGTCGAACCTGGAGACGACCCGATCGTCGCGGAGGGGCTCGTGCACGGGCTGTCGAAGCTGGGCGAAAAAGCGGAGAACTGATAAAGTCGCCGCTTACCAATTTCATTGCCCTCTCAACGGGGGGGCCGTATATTCCTTGCGTTACGGATTTCACAACCGATCCGTGCTGTCACTCCCATGACTCTCGAAATTCCTGAAGTCGTCATCAACCGCTTGCCTGTGTACGCACGGGCGCTCTCGGCCCTTGCACTGGAGGGCGAGACGGTGGTGAGTTCGCAGGCACTCGGCGAACGGCTCGATGTGACGCCAGCACAGATTCGGAAGGACCTGAGCTATTTTGGGCGCTTCGGCAAGCAGGGGCGTGGGTACAACGTGCAGAGCCTGCTGGCGAAGCTCCGCGAGATCCTTGGGCTGGACCGGAAGTGGCGAGTTGCGCTCGTGGGTGTGGGGCGTCTCGGCCAGGCGATCGCGGTCTATGGCGGCTTCGAACCGCAAGGCTTCCAGATTGTGGCGGTGTTCGACAGCAGCCCCGACGTTGTGGGGACAGAGGTAGGCAACGTGACCGTCCTGCCGGCTGATGACCTGGAATCATTCCTGCGTCAGAACCCGGTGGACATTGGTGTTGTCGCGGTGCCGGCGAAGGCGGCACAGGAGGTCGTGGACCGGCTGGTGAACGCGGGGATTCGTGCCATTCTGAACTACGCCCCGATGACGCCGCATGTGCCGCGAGACGTGACGATCCGGAATATCGACCCGGTGCTCGCGATGCAGAGCATGACGTTCTACATCAAGCAGCGGGATGTGCCTGCGGCGAAGTAGACGGTCGTGGGTGCGTGGGCGCAGGGCACCGTTCAGGGACTTGTGCAGGCGTTCGAGCCGGAACGGGACTCCACGCGGGCAGTGGGCATGCGCAAGTACATGCGCGAGCAATTCCCATTCCTGGGTATCCCCACCACGAAGCGGCGACGGTTACAAAAGACAGCACTCAAGGGGACCAGTCCTCCGGAGCCCGCGGAATTGTTGAATGCGGCCAGGCAGCTCTGGGATCTGGACGAGCGCGAGTACCAGTATGCAGGCACGGAGCTTTTGATTCGATACGAACGTGTGCTCCCGGCGAACGCGTTACCGTCCATCGAGAAGCTCATCACGACCAAGGTGTGGTGGGACACGGTGGACGGCCTCGCATCGCGCGTGGTGGGTCCGATGGTGCAGCGGTACCCGGAGCTGGTGAGCAGGATGGAAGCCTGGGCTGCGAGCGAGAACACCTGGCTCGCGCGGTCCGCGATTTTGCATCAGCTGCTGCAGAAGGAGCGGACCGACGAGGAGCGGCTCTTCCGGTATTGCTTGCAGCGGGCGGGTGACCGCGAGTTCTTCATCCGGAAGGCGATCGGCTGGGCACTGCGGGAGTATTCGAAAACCGCCCCGGAGGCCGTTCGCGGGTTCGTGGCGGAGCATGAGCACGAACTCTCGCCGCTCTCACGGCGGGAGGCACTGCTTTGGCTCACGGGGCGACCGGGCTCGAAGCGGCGGACCGCACTCGAGGCCGCCGCCTCAGGCGAAGCGTAGGTGCTACCGCTGTTCGGGCGACGGGAAGAGGCCGACGAGGTTCTCTTCCTCGGTCGGGAGGCTGCGCTTGATGACGTCGATGTGGTCGAGCGCGATGCCCGCGCCGACGGCCACACATTCGAGCGGATTGTCGGCGACGTAGCAGGGGACGCCCGTCTCCTGGGTGAGGAGTTCGTCCATGTGGCGGAGCATGGCACCACCGCCAGTGAGGACGATGCCACGGTCGATAACGTCGGCGGCAAGTTCAGGGGGTGTCTTTTCGAGCACGGCCCGAACGGTGTGGACGATGGTACCGAGACAGTCCTGGATGGACTGCGCGACCTCGGTGCTGTTTAGCGTGATGGTCTTCGGGAGACCGGAGAGCTGGTCGCGGCCGCGCACCTGCGTTGTGAGGCCTTCATCGATGGGGAGCGCGGAGCCGATGGAGATCTTGATGTCCTCCGCAGTCTTCTCGCCGATGATGAGGTTATGTCGACGGCGTACATAGGCCACGATGGACTCGTCGATACGGTCGCCTGCCATACGAACGGACTCGCTGACGACGATACCGTAGAGGGAGATGACGGCGGCTTCGGTGCGGCCGCCGCCGATGTTCACGATCATGTTGCCGCGGGCGGTCCCAATCGGGATGCGCGCACCAATGGCCGCGGCGAGCGGCTCGGGGACGAGGTGCGCGGGCTTGCGGGCGCCGGCCTGTTCGGCTGCGTCGCGCACGGCACGCTGTTCGACGCTGGTGACGCCGGCCGGGACGGTGACCATGATTTCGGGGCGGATGATGTTGAAGCGCCCGGTGATGAGACCGATAAAGTAGCGCAGCATCGCCTCGGTGGTGAGGTAGTCGGCGATGACCCCGTCGCGCATGGGGCGGATGACGCTGATGGAGCCGGGTGTTCGACCCTGCATGGCGCGCGCTTCGTTCCCGACGGCGACGATGGCGTTGTCGCGGTTGTGGCGGGCGACGACGGAAGGCTCGTTGACGACGATGCCCTGGCCTTTGACGTAGACCAGGATGTTGGCGGTGCCAAGGTCGATCCCGGCTTTCCTGGAGGCGAGGAAGTCGAAGGCCATTATGTACGCTCCACCTCGACCCCGAGGGCCCGCAGCTTCCCGTCGAGCCGCTCGTAGCCACGATCGAGGTGGTGGATTTCTTCGATGATGGTGGTGCCCTGTGCCACGAGCGCGGCGAGCATGACGGCAGCACCAGCGCGGACGTCGAGCGCGCGCACGCGGGCACCGTGAAGTGGGGCGGGGCCGCTGACAATGGCGGATGAGCCTGTGCTCACGATTTCTGCACCCATCTTTCTGAGTTCGCCGACGTAGAGCATGCGGTTATCGAACACCCGCTCGTGAATAATCGAGACTCCGCTCGCCTGCGTCAAAAGGGCGGCCATCGGCGCGTGAAGGTCGGTGGCCAATCCGGGGTAGGGGAGGGCCTGGAAGCTCACCGCGTGGAGCTTCCCATCGCGAATCACTCGGACGGCGTTTTCGCCCTGGCGCTCGATGCGTGCCCCGGCGGCCGCGAGCTTCGTCCAGACCGCGTCCATCACGTCGACCGGGGCGTCTTCCAGGAGGAGGTCTCCACCAGTCATGGCTGCGGCGACGGCATAGGTGCCAGCTTCGATGCGATCGGGCATGACCCGGAACTCGGCGCCGCCGAGCGATTCGACACCATCGATTTCGAGCACCTGGTTACCGATGCCACTGATGCGTGCACCCATGGCGTTGAGGAGGTGGGCGAGCTGCTGCGCTTCGGGCTCAGTAGCGGCGTTGACGATGGTCGAGTGACCTTTCGCGAGTGCCGCTGCCATCATGACGTTCTGGGTACCCGAGACAGACGGGTAGTCCATGAAGATGCGGGCACCGCGGAGTGAACCGGGGCCGTTCGGGGCGCGGGCCACGTAGTGTTCGCCCTCGCGGGTGACTGTCGCGCCCATTGCTTCGAAGCCGGAGAGGTGGACGTCGATCGGTCGTTGCCCGATGACGTCGCCACCGGGCGGGACGGATGAGGCGTAGCCGTGGCGGGCGAGCATGGGGCCCATGACCTGGAACGAGGCACGGTTCTCGGTGATCAGCTCGCTGGGCGCCTCATAGGTAGAAACGCCGCGACCGCTGAGGCGCATCGTGTTCGCGTCAGCGCGCTCCACGGAGCCACCGAGGCTCGTGAGCAGCTCACCGAGTGACCAGGCGTCGCTAATGTCCGGGACATTGGTGAGGACAAGGTCGTCGTCGGTGAGGAGCGAGGCGCACATGAATGCGAGGGCGGCGTTCTTGGCGCCCGAGACCTGGACGCTGCCACGGAGGGTGGCGCCTCCCTGGACGACATATCGCTCGGCCCGTACCCGCGTTG
>Ga0265293_10006533_pt1 | contig 18578 bp, 20 predicted proteins | sample Munlanlewell138R_FD_192505 | JGI IMG/M metagenome (GOLD analysis project Ga0265293, IMG submission 192505) | Leachate microbial communities from a municipal landfill in Southern Ontario, Canada - Leachate well 138R | ecosystem: Engineered > Solid waste > Landfill > Unclassified | place: Canada...
AAAATTAAACGATAGAAAAGTTAAATTATCAGACACCATAATTATAGACCGTGATATAAATTCAGCCATAAATATAATGAAAAGATGGTTTGGAAATCACATTGCTTCTATGAACGAGCCACTTGATGTATCAAGTGTAATTAAAAAGTGTAACCTTTTTAACGAAACACATTAGTCTTTAGCTAATGTGTAGTTCATTGCTTTGAAAATAATATATCAGAAGAAGAATGTGCATCAATCGAAAATCTTTGCATAACAAAAAGATGTATAAATATTTCAAAAAGAGAAAAATGCAATTATTGATTACCTAAAATTCTTTTCAATTTAGCCTCTCGCACCTCTGGATGCTTATCAAAATCCTCAACCAACACATCACCACCATTGATATAAAAATTTTCTTTAATTTTTACAGCATGTTTATCAAACATAGTAGATTCGTATTCTGTTTCAATGTGTGCAGGTCCACCAAGACAATGCAATTTTCTATTTTTTAGATAAAGTTCTGTAGTATAATGGTCACCATCTCTTTCATAATAAGTCCAACGAATATATGTAATGTAATCGTGCTTAAATTTTATATGTTGATATGCTTCTAATTTAGACTTAAAGTTACCTAAACACATAGAACCTTCACCTTGTATGATAACTTCATCAAGACAATCTAAATTAAATTTAGGATATTCTTCTTCTAATGGACTAAACCAATAACTTTCAATCATAATTTTTTATTTTTTTTTCTAAAAAATCATAAAAATCTGACATAGTCTTGAATTGATTTTTGATATAGATTTTGTCATCCAAGACAACAGAAATTATATTTTCTGTTTTAATCGTAGAGTTTTAATCGTAGAGTAATCTCCTTTAAAAATAGTTTTTCCATAATACCTTATTTTAATTCATTTATATGTTTTTGTAATATGGTTTTATAACAACTATTTGATCTAAATTTTTGCACATTTAAAATATTTATACTCTTTAAATATTTTCTCAATTCATATAAACTTCTACCAATTTTTTTAGATATATCAGATAATTTTAATTCATTTTTTAGTTCTGTGAGTAATATTAACTTTTCATCATAACTCATATCTGTTTTATAGTTAGGATTATTTTCACCACACATTAAAAGTTTCTTCTTTTCTTTTATTTGTTTCGATTTTTCAACACCATATAAATCATCATATGTTTTATTCAATCTAAAATTTCTTATTTTTTCCTTTGTTTCATCTGTATGATTAAAATTTCCTTTAATGTGTGGTCTTAAACCATTTGTGTTTGGTTTTATTTCACCACTTTTAATCTTATTTTTTAATGTATTTGATATTTTTTTCTTTATAGAATCACATTTATCTCCATAACGTTCCTCATACGTCAAACCAGAACAAAAAAGTTTCATTTTTTCTGATATTTTTTTACTAACACTTTCTTTTATTTCATCTGCTTTTTCTATGCCATATTTCTCTACCCACCAATCATATGGCGATTTACCGTAATGATAATTGCCCGTGTCACCACCATCACCACCAATTGTCATATTGTATCCAAAATCTTCAATATTTGATTTATATAGTTCAATATAATATTTTTCTTTATTGTTTGCATTATCGTTATCACCAACAACACACAATAATTCCACAACAAAATTATCATATCCATGATGATTCATAGAGTCATATAATCTTCTATTTATTTTATTTTTAGCATTTTTGATGTGTTTATTGAATCTTTCATCAACACTCTTTTTTGTTTTACCAATATAAATTTTATTTGTTATTTTATTTGTTATCTTATATATTTTGTATTCTGTCTCCATAGTTTTATTGTTTTTATTCTTAAATATTAAAGAATAAAAGTCGATAATTTCTTATCGACTTTTTACTAAAGAGTGTTCCATTTTTCTAGAAACCATTTTCTCGCTTTATTGGATACTTGCTTACTAACATCTTTTGGTTCAAGGTTATTGTCTTTTAATGTGTCCATTTCTTCGGCTACAATGTCAGACATGATCCATTTCAAGAATGGTCCCATCTTCTTGATGTCGATGTCTTCTCCGTTCATTGTGAAAACCTTTTCAATACCTTGGTTCAATCTACCTTCTGTGACTGCGTAATCTACAAAATCATTTACAGTGTTCAATTTTTCAGTATCAACAATTTGACGTTTCTTCACTTTGCTTTTACCAGCGTGTTTTTCACCTTTAACTTTGAATTGAATGATACTACCATCTTCTGTGTAATGCTTCCAGACAACACCTTCACCGACACCACTCTTACCGAATGCTAAACCAACTGGACATTCTCTTTCAATCTCTGTTGTGATGTCAATCATTTGGTTTTGAACCATTGCAGGATTTTCAAAATCAATTTCGATTGTGAATGTTTTGTAATCTTGAATGTTGAAAATTAAATTTTCAGTAGATTTTATTCCTTTGAAATCTTCACTTTTCAAGTAAAAGTTTGTTCTTTGGTCGTCAAAAGAATCAATGTTGTAAGATAATTTTACAGCAAAAATAACAAACATTTTATCAAGACCGTTGATAGCAACACCTTTTTGAATGTTACCACCACACCACTCACCAAAGATAGTTATAAAGTCTGCATCTTTCATATCAATGTTAGAAAATAATTCTTTGAATGTTTCTTTGTTTTTCTCTACAAAGAAAGCAAATCCAGCGTTATCTTTTTCTGTACTGATAATGTTTTCTCTACTTTGAGCCCACATATCACCGTCTCTGTTGATTGTTACACCAGCATTTGTTCCGTGAAGTTTCACAGTACCTTCAAAAGTTAAAGTAGGTACTTCTTTTGTTGGATCAAAAATAGCATTACCATTCTCATCTACACCAGCATATCTTGAACTATCAACTACATGTTTGATTACTTGTCTAAATTGTCCAATTTTTGGAAAACTAATAAATTTTTTCATAGTGATTAATTTTTTAATGTTAATATTTCTAATCTACTTTTACAAAGATACTGCAAAATAGTTTTAATAAAAAATTTATTTCAAAATTTTCTGTGAAAACATACAAATACAATATCCAATATAGGTACCAAAGTAATACATTGCGTCTTTTGCTGTAAAAGGATTTGGATCAATCCATTCTACAAGGGCAAAAATAATAGCCCATATAAATCCAGTACCAAGTACTCTATATATCTTTTCTTTAATTGTTAATTTTTCCATTTTCTAATTTATATATTCGATTAATTCATCTTTAATTTCTTCTTTGACTAATTTAGCCATAACAGACCAAAATTCAACATCATCTGCAGCTAAATCATTGTCATATCTAAATAATGGTAATGGTGTTTCAATACCTGTCAAATTTAGTTTCTGAACATAATATAATAGAATGTTATCAGACATTAAGACTAATTGTGGATTTCATCAAGAAATCACTTGTTTAAGTGGTGGAAACACACAAATCTTTAGTTTGTGTGTAGTTCATTAAAGAGTGGTATGATTTGATAGAATTGAGAGAAAATAATTGGGAAACAGGAAAAATTTCTATGGTTTGTAGAAATAAAAGAAAATCAGCATATGGGTTTATTTGGAAATATAAAAAGGACTAATATATTAGTCCTTTTCTAATACCAGAAAGTATGTATTTGCTATGTGCAATGTTTTTTTCATTTGCGTAACCAATAGACATGTGAAGTCCCCAGAAAGGTTTAGATAAACCTAACTCACTTCTTATATATAATAACTCTTGTCTTTTTATAACATTCATCCACCAATGAGTACCATCAGAGCGTGCATCAACGTCTAAAACAACTTCTATTTCTTTACCGTACCATTTTTCTTTAACTGACTTCCAAATAGTTTCTACTTCTTGTTCGGAACAATTAAGACCTTTTGTCATGTCTCTTAATGAATCATTTATGAATGAAATGTGTGCACCACGAAGAGGTCTATTCAATTTAAGATTGTATCTTTTTTCAATAAACCAATTATAATACTCACATATTTCACCATCAAATAAGACAAGAGCCATTCTCTTCCAATCAGCTTGACTAAGGTGTTTCTTAGTTTTATTGACTGGATCAAAATGAATCTTGCCTTTATATGTTATGTAATTTTTCTTCATCATTTTACAAATATACAATTTTTATAAACAAAATAAAATTGTTGGGTTATTTTTCTTAACTTCGATTTTTACTCCAAGTTCTTCCAATCTATCGTTAAATTCTTTCACGTTGAAAGGATTAGTGATAATATGAATACCACTTTTTGTTGGAAGTTCAGCAACAATCTTATAATTTTTCTTTGTTACTTTTGAGTGAATGTCATTGATAATTTCAACGATTTTGTCTTTGTATTCAAGTTCATCTTCGTCAATATCAACAATCCATTTTTTGTCTTTTCCAGCATCAGAAAATTTACCACAAACAGTAGGATAAACATTCTTAACTGCTTTATATTCACCTTGAATAAGAAGGTCAATAGTTTTCTTTTGACAATAAAGTGCAACTTTTTCAAGGTCAAGTCTGTTAAGTTTAATGTATGCTCTTGCATTATACTTTGTACAAGCTTCAATAATCTTTGGTTCAAGTTTATCCAAGTCTTCAACAGAATATAGATAAAAGTTATCAATAACTCTTACACCTCTTGCCATTTCAGGATTTTCCTTTCTACGTTGTAGAATTTGAATGAAATAAAAAGTATTCTCATTCTCGAATTCTAAAAGTTCTCTTATTTTGCTAAAGTTGTTTGTCATAATTCAGTTTTTTAATATTTACACAAATATAAGCAAAAAGGTTGAAAATAAAAAATACATGGTCTATTTACTCAAAGAGCATGCAATCACACACAAGGTTATGGTTGTGAGTTGTGTTCAGAAAGTAAAGGTGAGAAGGAAATCAGGATATTATTGGAAAATAGAAGCATAGATTTTATTCAACAAAAAACATTTCCAGAATGTAAAGACAAACAAGTTTTACAATTCGATTTTTATTTACCTGAATATAATATATGTATAGAATATGATGGTATTCAACATTTTGAATCAAAAGAGTATTTTGGTGGAGATAAACAATTCATAATAACACAAAGACACGATAATATAAAGGATGAATATTGTATGAATAATAATATCAAAATGATTAGAATAAAATATAATGAAGATGTTCTAAATAAATTGAGTTATTTGATAGATACATTTTAATATATAAGAATAATTAAAAAAAAATAAAAAAATATGGCAACACCATTATATAAGTCGATGAAGAAACGTGGAAGTTCTTTTTTCGCTTTCCCATCGGCTGCACAGGACATGAATTTAGCCTTTTCTAATGATAACTATAAATTAAATTTTACAAAATTTGTTTTATTAAATATACCTGAACAATCAGTTGTTTTAGAATCTGGCGTTGATAGAGATCAAACAAAAGGTAAACTAAATTTTGATAAAGATGAAGATGGACCAAATTTTTATAATTTTCAACCAGGCGGAAACAATGATTTACCAGCCGATTTTGGCGACCAATTAATTGAATCATTAAGAAACTATGTTGCCAACTATGATTCAACATTAAGAGAAAGTAGAATAAATTCTAACACAGATTTTTATAATATTAATGAACGAGTTACACCATCAGAAATGATATTTTGGAAATGGTGTAGAAAAAATAATATTATGGATTTAGAACCAGCATTACATAAAATTGATTGGGATAAAAATTTATCAGATTTTGATAATGAAAATGGTACAGGTGCTAATTTCTTCCAAAAATATTTATGGAAAGAAAGAGATGTTAATTATTATAACTGTAATATAGATTCCAGTGATGATAATAAACCACAAGTAACAATATCACAAGATGCTAAATATAAAGTTGGTGATTCAATATATTTATCTGGTATTACTTCAAGTGTATTGTCTGCAAACACAGCATATAATGTAATTAGTGTTGTAAATAACCCTAATGAAACAATTTTAGAACTAGAATATGATGGTAGTTATAGTGCCGATGAAACTGAAACAACACCTATATCAGGAACTATATATCTTAATTATGATAGATTAATAGAATATATTGGTGAAATCCAGGCGGTTAGTAAGATACAAACAAGTAGAAGGAATTTTACTGAAGTAACTGCACAAATTCCTCACCATGTTGGTGCAACACCAACAGTTTTGTTTGAGATAGAAGATAATACTAATTATTATCCTTCATTGGAAATGCCAATATTACCACAAGAACAACAAGAAGAAATTGTAGGTTCAGAAAATACAAATTCACCAATTAGATTAAATCCAGAGAATTATCCAGGTACATATTTTGGTTACTTTGATACAGAAGATAAAACATATAAATGTTCTAATGGTGATAAATTAAGATATAAAGGTGATTATTATGGTATTGGTTTGACTAACAATGTAGGTTTAGATTTTGACAATTACTTTGAAAAGTTGAGTGACTTCAATTCTGATAACATTGATGGTCTTAAAATAGATATGGATAGAGACCATTATCTTAAAATGAATTTACCTGATGTAGATATAAAGAACTTTGATGAGTTCAATTCAGCGTATTTTGATGGTGCCCCAGAAGATTTCTATTTCAATGCTATACTTTGGTATTATGAATTAGATGATGGTTCAGGAACAATCGTAAACAACTTATACGGTATAGAATTTCTTAACAATCCAAACGATGACGATGATGAATGTAATATTAATAATAGAAAAATAACACCATATAGGAAATTAGTTAGTAATGGTGAACAAGATGGTGTTAGTTATACATTTAACTTAAATATTAATTTTAATATAGATAATGACGTATTACCATTAAGTTATGATCCAACAACACTTTACAATCAGTTTGGTTTTGATTTGTATGAAAACATTTTACAATCTAATGCTAAACTACAGGAAAATTTTATAGCAATTGTTAGTGGATTTACAGAGTTACATGAAGAATTATTCGATATAAGAAGTTTAGTATATTCTCAAACGGAAATAGATACACTAAAAAGTCAAATAGAAAACATGAGTGATCTGTTGGAACTTTATAGTACTATGCAATTCGTGGATTCTGATACTACAACAATAGAAACCAATTTTGATGGTGCTTATCCGACATTACAAGTCAATACAGTTAATTTACAATATTCAGAAATCACAGATGTAAATATTAGTGATATAGTTTATTATAATAATCTTAACAGTGGAGTTAGTTATGTTGTTTCTGTTCCTTTAGCAAATCAATTACAATTAAATATCTATAATGATAATAATGATTTTGATGATGATGCAGATATATTATTAAATAGAGATTTAGCTTACAAACAAGCCATGGATATCAACATAACACCTAATATGTCTAAAAATAGTAATACATTAAATATCAATATTAATTATAATGATGGGTTAGGAAATACTACTGAAACAACATTATTATCTGGTATTACATTACCAGTAGATTTAACATCATACGACCCAATAGATACTACTGGTTCAACATATACTAATTCATATTATACTAATAATAATGTTAGTACATATGCTCAGACTTGGGTTACTGGTTTAACTACAACTACACTATATTTAATGGAAGATTTATTTGAACAAGATGATTACGTATATATTGATAACTTCTATATAATGAGTGGTACGACAATAATGGATAATTCTGGTGTTTATCAAGTTTCAGCACACACATCAGGAACTAGTTATGGTAATGGTTCTGAAATAATAATAGAATTTAACAGTGGTGGATATGAACTAAGAACAAAACCTAAATTAACTTATTATAAAGGATGGAACTTAAATATATTAAGGGTCTCTTCCTCACCTACTTCAGCACTTGAAGATAGATATAAAATAACAAAAACTTTACTATAATGGAAATTACAATTAAAGAAATAGAAAGTTCTATTAAGAATGTCTTTGAGGAATCAGAAGTATTAAATACTGATTCTGTTTATGAAAAAATAGATGATTCATCAAACTTGAAATTAGTTATATTTATTAATAAACTTTTTGATGCTGATGTTAGTGTTCTTTATACTAAATTGATATTTGTTGTTGATAGTGATAAAAAGAAGCTAGTAAATAATTCATTTTTATATTTATATGATATTAATTGTCAATATACTAATGTTGATTTTTCTGACACAGATGATTTTGAGAACAGATTAAGACAATTAATAGAAAAAAAGAATTTTGGTCCGAATTTAAAGACTTTATCTAAATTTATTGAGAATCCAGCATTTTTAATAAACGAATGGCTTAAAAATAACAAAACTAATGAAATAAATGTGCTTAGTATAAAGTATGATCCTAAGATGTATATTATGCCTTGCAAATCATTAGATTTCACATTTAATATTAATGTTAATAACATTGATATTAAATTTAGTATAAAAAAAGAAAAGGATGGTTTGTTTATCTATAGTTTTCACATAAATGATGATATTACAACAATAGAAAAACCAAATCTTAAAACTTTAGTTGATACTATTGGTACTGTTCTAAAAAATAACTTCTCATAATGGCAAGATTTTATGAATTAATAGAATTAAAATATGATGACTTATCAAACCAGATAACAAATTGGTTGAAAAGTATATATAATCGTTCTGGGCTAAATTTCAATTCAGCTTCACCTTATGGTCAAATAATTAATGTGTTGAAAGAGTTATTTCAACATAACCTTCTATATCTAAAAAACGCAGTAAATGTTTTAGATATAGAAAAAACACAAAACAAAAAACTTGCTCAACAAACTTCTAGAATTGCGGGTCATAATCCTGGTAGAGCTATTTCAGCAACAGGAACATTAAAATTTGAGTTAAAAAGTGGAGTTAATATAAGTGAAGAAATAAAAGATGCTGTTGTTATTATTGAAAATGGCTTAACATTGAAAAATAACACAAACAGTTTGAAGTACTCTGTTGCATTAACAAGTGAAAGAAATATATTTCCTATCTCTTTAGCAAATAATAAATTTTATATACCTATTGTACAAGGTGTTTATGAAACACAATCTTTTACAGGATCAGGTAAAGAAAACCAATCATATAGTGTTAATATACCTGGTAACAAACAAGTTGAAAATTTTAGATTTAATATCACTTATAATGGAACTAATTTGAGAGTTTATGATGGTATGTGGGATATGTCACCAGGTACGTTATCTTGTTTTACGAGAAGTGGTTTTAATGGTGGTTTAGATATTTATTTTGGTAATAAAAATTACGGGTTTATTCCAACTCAAGGTTCAGTTATTAGTGTGAAATATTTGGTGTCAGATGGTTCTGAAGGTGAAATATTGAATCCTCAAGCCAATGATTTCAAAATAGAAGGTGAAGTTAAAGATGGTCAAGGTAATACAATTGATATGAGCAAATTATTTAATATTTATATTGAAAGTGATGTTAATTTTGGTTCTGATGGTGAAACATTAGAATTCACTAAATCTGCAATACCATTCGTATCTAGGAATTTTGTTTTGGGTACACCGAGTCAATTTATTTTTCATTTAAGAAAATTAAATATGTTTTCTAAGGTTAACGCTTATAATATGCTAGAAGATAATAATTTTAGTGTTACAGATACAATGATAGAAGACAGTCTTAAAAAACTAACAAACGATATTAAGAGAAATCAAAATAGAAGTAAAATATTGGCTGATATAAATAATGTAAACAATTTATATAGTAAATACAAAAATAACCTCAATGATAATGAAATATATTTGTATCTAATACCCGATATTACTAAATATTTTAATGATAACATTAATTATTTTAATGTTCCTTTTGATGTGTTTTATCTAGATCAAGACGAGCAAGATAAAATAATGAAATATTTAAGACAATTAGGAACATTATCAATGACAACAGAAGTTAAAATTGTGCAACCTAAAATAAATAGATATGTGATGCACGTATATATTAGAAGATTTGATTATGCTAATGAAGACACAATTAGACAAGAAATTATTGCAAGATCATCAGAATATTTATTAACAAATAATAGGTTCGATAGAATACCTAAATCGGATTTTGTTAGCATGTTTAAGGGTATTGATGGTGTTGATTCCGCATCGGTATTTTTCGTATCTAAAAAGAACGAAGATTATCATAGAAAAGCTAGTGATTTAGGATATACACCACCACCAGCAAAAATACCAAAATATGATTCTTCTAAATTTTCAAGAACTTCTAAATTACCTAAATTTAAGGCAAAAGTTCAACCAATATTAGCACAACCAATGAAAATGAAACAAGGTAAATTCGTGCAAAACTTATCTTATGATACTAACTTACAATTAGGTATAGATAATGTTCATGGTGATATTATAGTTGATAAAGATGAATATGCTATCATAAGAGGTGGTTGGAGAGACAGAAAAGGAATCTGGTATAATGAAGACACAACAGATGATTCATTAAACTCAATAAATATAGTATTCAATGGAATATCAAATTCAAATAGAAATTAATTATGATACAAGAAGAAAAACATATTAAAGAATTGTGGTATATCAAACATAGAAATGATAAACTAAAACACACAGGCTTCAATTATGAAGAAAATTTATTTAGAAGAACAATGTCAGGTGTAATGTTTGATAATCCAACATTAAACGAGTTTCTTAAAAGATTACAAAAACAAGCAGTCTTAATGTTAGAGTCAACATTAGTTATTAGAAATTTTTGGAATTATACAGTTCCACGTTTTTACAATAAACATCCAAATTAATTCTATAATTGCGAAAATTGACTACGAAAATTTAATATATAATATTAAAAGAGATTGTATTATATGTTAATCACCAAAGAAATAGATATTAAAATATCTGGTCCAAATGTAAATTATTATAAAAATTTAGGTTATAATGTTAATGTTGGTGATAATATCACTATTCCTATAACACAATTGAATAAATCATCAAAAATTAAAGTAAAAATAAAATGTGATGTTTGTGGTGTTGAAAAAACATCACATTATTTTGCATACAATAAATATTTAGAAAAATCTACTGATAACAAATATCGTTGTGGTAAATGCAATATTGAGATTAGGAAAAAAACATGTATTGAGAAATATGGTGTTGAAAATGTTATACAATCAACAGAAATTAAAGAAAAACGCAAAAAACAATTTAATAAGAAATATGGTGTTGATCATTATAATCAATTAGATGAATATAAAGAAAAAATTAAAGACACCAACAAAGAAAAATATGGTGTTGAATACCCAATGCAAAATGAAGAAATTAAAGAAAAACAATTAAAAACAACAATTGATAAATTTGGTGTTAAATGTTCTTTACAAAATAAAATAGTATATGATAAAAAATTAAAAACAATGATTGAAAAATATGGTGTTTCAAATAATATGCAAAATATTAAAACTCAACAAAAAATTATTAAAAATGGATTAAAAACAAAAAATAAAAAAATATTAGAAAAATACAAAGATATTATAGAAATTAGTGGTACTACATATTTATGTAAGTGTGATATTTGTGGGGAAACATACACAATAAACTCACATTTATATTATCAAAGAATAAGGCAGAAAACGATAACTTGTACGAATTGTAATCCGATAGATTCTCAAACATCTGGTAAAGAATTATCATTATTACAATTTATCAAAGAAAATTACAATGGTGAGATAATATTAAATAGTAGAAAAATTATAAAACCTTTTGAATTGGATATTTATTTACCTGAATTAAAAATTGCGTTTGAGTTTAATGGAACATATTGGCATTCTGATAAATATAAAGATACTACATATCATTCTAAAAAAACGGAAAAATGTTTGAAAAAGAAAATAGATTTAATACATATTTTTGAAGATGATTGGGATAATAATTATGATACAATAAAAGAAATAATTTTATCCAAAATTAATAATTACGAGTATCTACATGAAGATTTTGTTTTTGAGATAGATAATTTTTTATTTGAAGATAGAAGATTTACGTTACTTAAAAATAGAAATCTTAAATTGTTGAATAAAATAGAATCAAATAAAATAATTATTGGCAATTGTATATTACACTATCCAGGGTTTAATATATATAATAAACATAGTAATTAGAATATTTAGACTTTATATCTTAAATATATACTTAAAAATAAAGGTTTATTAATGGTAAAAGAAATAAGAAAGTTGATTTTTATGGAAGTTTAATAAATTTTAAAGAACCAGAATCGTATATTCTGTAAATTTTCCTTTTTAACATAATTTCATGTTCTGTTGTATTAACATCATATCCTTCTTTAATGAGAACATCTTTTCTAAAACCAAATCTATGTTTTCTTACACCATCAACAACATAATAATAATTTGGTTGTGTTTTAGATATAAAAGTGAAGCCTATTGTTCCATATAATTTACCATTAGAATAGCTTCTATCAGCATATGTTGTTATTTCTCTAAAAGAATATTTTTTAGAGAAATATGTAAATAGTTTAGATGCACCACCAATAACGTTAGTGTTTAATTTATTACAGAATCTCAATAATTCATATTCACCATCTTTAGAATTGGAATTCATGAATTTTCTTTTTTTACCAAAAGTCATTAAAGAAACTAATTCATTTTCATAAAATAAACCCAATTTAATTAATGATCCAACAAAACCTTGAATATGATTTTTGATTAAAAATTCTCTTATTAATTTATTATCTTTTATTTCTTTGATTTCACATTTCCTAGCATATATCTTATTTTGAGTTTTTCCTAACTTATTTAATATCATAGATTTAATAATTTCTTGTTTATAGTTCCAATCGTCTTCCCAAATATGAATTAATTGAATACCTTTTTCTAAACATTTTTCTGTTTTATTTAAGTGATAATTTTTATCTTTATAAAGTTCATTATGCCAATAAACACCATTAAATTCAAAAGCTAAATTAAGATCGGGTAAATAAATATCCAATTCTTTACCATTTAATATATCTCTATCTTTCTCAATAATTTCATCATCATAATTTTCTTTAAAAAATTCTAATAATCTATTTTCTGAATCCGATGAAAAATGACCGATAGGATTGCAAACATTACAAACAACACTATTATATTTTATTCTATTATATATCGTTTGATAATCAGTTTTATAGATATGTCCTTTGACGCATTTTAATTGAATTGTTTTACTATTAAAATCATAATTTAAAAACTTATCATCTAATAATTTATCAATGATATTTGTTATTTTTGTTAATGTTTGTTTGTTTCTAATGTTATTATTTAATGAAACATGTTCTGTACCATATTTTTCTAAATTAGTCTTATTTCTTTTGTCCAATATATTTTTATTTTGTATAGGATATTCAACACCATATTTCAATTTACAAGTAATCAAAAATTTTTCTTTTATAGATTTATTTTGTAAAGGTACATCAACACCATATATTTCATTCATGGTTTTTTTTGTTTTTATTTTTTTTACACATTTTGTACAGTAATAACCACCAATATATCTATTAAATGTTTTATATAACATTTTCTTTTCTAGCCCACATTCATCACATTGAACAACAACCTCAACATGAGAACCTTTTGTAACATCTTCTATAGAAACATTCACGTTATCATTAATATTTAATTTATCATTATTTAGAATTTTTTTATAATGTTCTATATTTCTATTATTTAATTTTATAATTACTTCTTTTGTTATTAACATTCTTTATGTTATTTTTTACTTATATATAAATATTAAAATACCATAAACAAACTTTTTAACATAGAAATACCATTTAGGTTTAATTTTATAAATATATACTTAAAAATAAAGATTTTTAATGGCAGAAAAGAAAAATGTTGATTTTTATGGAAAAGTGGCAAAATTCCCAAAAAACACAAAAGCCCAGAAAGCATATAATTTCTTAGAAAATATTAAAATACCTAAGAATAAATTGTGGTATTTCATCATAGAGAAAGAAGTTGTATTAAAAGATGCTGATAACTATGAAGAACTTCAAGTTATTAAATATAATAACAAAGAAGGTGTTGATTGTGCGAAATTTGTTGAAGCATTAAAAACATATTATGCTGATGATGAATTAATTTCAGAACACATCAAAGATCTAACTATTGATGGAAATGACAAATTTTCTGTCATTAGGAATATACCTAATGTTGAGGTCTATGGAAAAAAATTAATATCAATATTAACTGAAGACTTGATCAAATTATTATACAATTAAATATAATCATACTGATATACAGTATGATAGAACTTTACAACCTCTATTATTTTTTAATATATAAATAATAGAGGTTTTTAATTTTTAAAATTATGGGAAAATTTGACAACGTAAGAAAAACGATTAGAAGAAATAAGCGAAGAATACATACAATGTACTTCATTATTTTTGTACTTGCTGCACTTGTTTTTCAACTTTATTACCAAAATCTAAGGTCTAACACTAGAGATGAAATAAAAAAGGAAATGAAGTCGGAAATAAAGTTAGTAAGGGGAATATACGAGAATGATTCTAAATCTAAAGTTGCGAAAATCAAAGAACTTGAAAGTCTTAATTTTCAATATAATATGTATTTAGATTCTTTACCGTTTGGAAAACCAGTAGATAAGTTAATAATTTTATCTGAATATGGTTGGCGTACAGATCCGTTTAATAAAACACGCAATTTCCACTATGGTATTGATTTACACACCGTATATAAGCAACCAATTATCGCTTCTGGACATGGCGAAGTTGTTCGGTCTAAATGGCACAACGGTTTCGGTTTTTGTGTAGAAATTCAACACCCACTTGGCTATACTAGTTTGTATGGTCATCTAAGTAAAATTCTTGTAAGAAAAGGTCAAGATATTGCTAAAGGTGATACTATTGGTTTGGCTGGTTCAACAGGTAGATCAACAGGTGTACATTTACATTATGAAATACACCAAAATGATTCAAGGATAGATCCATATAAATATTTACAATATTTTAATATAGAGATGCCTGATACTTTGATAACAATTGATTATAGGAAAGATACTTTAATAATTGATAGTATTCGCTAAAGGTGTATCTGGATATCCACCATTAATCACAAAGTCGTTGCTTGGATCAGTAACGGCTTTTTGTGTTATATCAGAACCCATTGCAGGATTATTTGCAGATTGAATTAATTCAACAATATAAATACCACCATCATTTTCATCTCTAACAGCAATATCTTTTGGTACAAAAGCATGATTCTTCATATAATGAACTATATATGAACTTTTAGATTCGATTTTAATAATTTTAGCGATTTCTCCGTTACTCAATTTTACTAAATCACCTTCTGTATATTCTTGTCTTTTAAATTCTTCAAACTTCTGTAGGTATTTCATTATCTTCTTCTTTATTTCCTGTATCTATATAAACCTCATATTTATCAAATAAGTCATATAGTTTATTATAGATAGTTTCTGATTCTTCCTCATTTGTTGCTCTTCTTAATTCATCTGCAACAATTGGTTCTATTTCATTCCAACAATAATCACCAACTTTTGATGATATATTTTGTTGATGTTCCATTAATAAATCAGCATATTCATTATTAAAATCTACTAAACTTATAGAATTTGATGTGAAATCATTCCATATTTTAGACACATCTATACTATACAACCAATTTTCATCATATTGACCATCATCTATTTCTATGGTTAATTGACCTTTTCCTGGTTGTGTTGGATTCACAAAAGATTCATAAGTTTTCATATCATTATATATTAAATTAAACAAACAAAAAATGCCTCAAAAATTAATTTGAGGCATTGAACAAGGATAGGGATTTCTATCTTCTTCTACTACTAGAACTTCGTGTAGAACTACTCTGCGTAGAACTTCTGCTTGAACTCGAAGATCTGTTGTAACTACTACTCCTTGAAGAAGATGAAGGTCTTGAATATGTTGAACTTCTTGAGTTACTTCTATTATAGTTATTATAAGTCCTTGTATTACTTGAGCTTCGTGGTCTCTTATAAGTATTTGAGGACTGATTTGGTTTATTATAAGACGGTTTTTTATACTGATTGGTTGCCTGAGGTCTCGTATAATTTTGCGGTTTTTTATAAGAATTATTCGGTTTTGTATAGTTAGGTTTCTTATAAGTGTTATTTTGCCTATTATACGTAGGTTTTGTATATGAATTTGGTTTTGTATAAGTTGGCTTATTTACATTAGGCTTAGTGTAAGTATTCGGCTTAGTGTAAGTAGGCTTATTTACATTAGGTTTCTTATATGTTGCAGGTCTTGTGTATGTTGGTTTCTGCGTAGGTTTAGTGTATGTAGCCGTTGTTGTAGCAGGTCTTGTACTTATGTTTGTAGTTGTATTTGTTCTATGACCATTTATTGTTCTATGACCTCTATTTGTTCTATTATAAGCAGACCAATTAGTTCCTCTATTTCTATGACCATACCAGTATGTATGATTGTTGTAACCATAATGATAATAAGGTCTGTAATGATTATATCCATAATAATATGGTGAATTCCATGACCAATAAGTGTAAGGATTATAGTAATAGCCGTAACTATGATAATATGGATAATAATAACTATAACCATAGTAGTAATAAGGACTATAATAATATGAATAATATGTTCCGTAGTAATATCTACTATGAAATCTTCTTATTCTATTAGTATAATAATAACCATCATAATCATAGTACTCATTATCTTCATAATAATCATTATCTTCATAATAATTATTAGTTACATATGTACTTTTATCAATGTAAGTCATTGTAGAATCAACGATTAAAGTATCATTTTGTATTGTGTCTGTTGTAGTCACCTTTGGTGGTGAATAATAAACATCATCATACTCTTGTGAGAATGAAAATAATGTCATAAATAAAATTGCGGAAAGTAGTAGTAATTTTTTCATAATATTTGTAATTTTTTAGTTTATTTATATAAAACAAATATTATGCCAAAATTACGGGGTTTCAGGATCTATGTAATTTGGATCTATCAATCCTAATATATCTTTCTGATTTTCACATTCTTCCTCAGTACCATGAACTACACATTAGCTAAAGACTAATGTGTTTCAGGCTTCATAGAGTGTGCTTTATTACTAAAGTCTGATTTTCTCTCCACCTTTGTAATGGCAAGTCCCTTACCATATATTTTTAAACCTTCTTTTAAAATGTTTATACTCGCATTAATATCTCTATCATGTGTTTCACCACATTTACAAGTCCATTTTCTATGTTCTATTGTTGCACCAGAAGTTCTTATTCTACTTTCTTTAGAACTTATACTTTTACCAAACCCTATTTTGGGACTAGTACCATTGAGAGCAAAATTATAAAAATATGGTCTATTATTACTAAAAAACGTACTCATTATTTATATTTATTTTTAACCATAATTATATCCTACATTCCATAAGAAATCTGTACCATCATATACAAATGAAAGAATATCAATATCACCAACTTCTGTTGATAATACAATTGAACCACTTTTTCTATTTGCGACTTTCGAGTTAGCAGGCAATGTAATTGAATAACCACCAGAACCACCTTGAATAAGTTTAAGTGTTCCATACATACCATCTTGTACATCATTAATGGTCAATGTTGTTATATTACCTGTTAATGTTACTTCAGCATTTGTGCTAGATGTCAAATTCCAAACAGTTGTAGTACCATATGTTAATGTGTCAAATGCTTGAATACCAGCTAATGAATCAACATAAGCCTTATCTACTAAACTTCTATCTACATAATTATTTGAATAATCTGCAAAATATTTAAGTCCCGCAAATGATGCTGCAACACCATTTGCGTCTAGAACCATTGATGTTGAATCAGTTGTTAGTGTTGCTGCGCCTTGGAAACCAATTATAGCTTTTGTTTTACCAATAAAAAGTATACCATCAGAACTACCACCAACTTGGAAATATGCACCTGTACTTAATGGCATCAAAACACCATCTGTTATAGATGAACCTCCTAAAATAACTGAACTACCTGATACTGATAGACCATTTGATGCTGAAGCACTACTTTCATCAAAATTAACCCAACCACTACCATTATATCCTGCGAAATTAGAACCATCCCAACGAATCATACCATTTTCAGGCGGAGATATTGGGTCACCATTTGCTTTATTGTTTCCAATTTTAACCACAGAACTAAAATTAGAATAACCAGCACCCTCAAAAGCCAAATATTCGCTTTCTGTTGTGTCTCCTATGACAATATTATCAAATCTAAACTCTGTACCATAATTGGAGCCTGCTACCCAATCTTCAGCAGCAACTATTTTAAATCCTGTTACATAACCTATCTTCCAATTACTACCATCATGTCCAGAAAACGTAAATCTTCCAATAGCATCACCGTTTTCTATTGCCTCAGGAGAATCCGCAGTTCCTCTACTTCTGAAAAACATATATCCTGGACCTTGTGTTGTTTGTCCTGTACCATTATACACACTCGCAACATATGATGAAAAAGCACCATCAATAGAATTATCATCTGTTTGTAATACCATTCTAACATAAGGGTATAATCCTGTTAATCCCGCAGGATCATTACCAATCAATATTGTATTTGTATCAAAATTATATC
>Ga0265293_10006534_pt1 | contig 18578 bp, 14 predicted proteins | sample Munlanlewell138R_FD_192505 | JGI IMG/M metagenome (GOLD analysis project Ga0265293, IMG submission 192505) | Leachate microbial communities from a municipal landfill in Southern Ontario, Canada - Leachate well 138R | ecosystem: Engineered > Solid waste > Landfill > Unclassified | place: Canada...
AATTAACCGATGCAACAAATTTAGTTGATATGTTATATGGACAAATAAAAAACAGGCGATAGAAGTTTTTATTGCTTCGCATCACCTGTTTAACTGTGTTAACCGTATAGTTTTTTATTTTTAATTCTTTTTCTGTAAATTTCTAATACCCTCAAGTATTTCCCTGCCTATTTCATATTCAGGTGCAATTTCTACGGCCCTGCGTGCATACCTCTCCGCACTGCTCAAATTATCTATATTTAAATACGCAATTGCTATATCGCATAAGATTACGGGATGATTTAAATCATAAATTAAAGCCCTTTTAAAGCATTTTAAAGCCTCTTCATATTTTTCTTCCTTTAGAAGTTCATTGCCTCTTCCTTCGTAAGATTCTATAATATGCAGCTTCACCCTCTCATTTTTCTTAAATTCCGGACTTTTTGCTATGAGCTCCTCAAAATATTTGATCGCTGTTTCATATTCCTCTGTCTTGTTATGTTTAATTGCCAACCATAACAGTTTGTCTAATTCATCCTGCGAACGTTCCATCTCTATTTGATCTCGCATCCTTCTATAAGGATTATTATTCTTGTTTTTTAAAGAAAGTTCAAACAATCTATTGGATAAAACTAAAATTTCCTTGTTTGTATCTATTTTATTGACATATACCTTAGGAATATTGTTCAACCCTAAATATGCCCCTAACAGAGATAAAACCATAGCTGTTATTGTACCATTTTCTCTAACATTTAGGCATTCTTTCAATATCTTTTCACAATCGTTAGGATTTTTTAAAAAAATATACAATGACAAAGGGATAGATTCCAACACATTGTTGCTGCAACCCCATTGTTCTACTATTTGTTTAACGGAAAGATCACCCTTGATCCATTCCCTCAGTATGCGATTAACCATTATATATAGATTGGCAACCTCGTTATTCTTTCCCACGGTATGTACTTTAGTCTCTATACCCCTTATACTTTTTCTTACAATATCAACAAATTTTTTCCGTTCTTCCTCACTCTGCAAGGAAAAGGGGGGTATGTTTAACAAATATGCTATAGCTGTAGAAAACGCAATACTTGCAGCGATAGCCGTCTCCTCTATATGGGTAATAATAGTTTGAATTGATGCGATCAGCTTTAATACCGTGAAGTCTCCATAACTTATCAGTGCAGCCGGTATGCACCTGAGTACACAACTATTTTCCAACGATACCACTCCGCTGTTATACCATTCCGCTTTATTGTTTTTATAGTTCACAGCAAATTGTTTGATTATCTTATCCTTCATTAAAATTGGATTTCGAATAAATCTATTGGCTAAATCTTTAGGATTAAAACATTGATTGATAATCAGAGATTCTGCAAATAGAATAGCAGCTTCCGTCTGTTCCGTGCCCTTTAAAAAATTAGTATTTCTCCCATCTTTTAAAAAATAAGTGATATGCTCTACTTCTTTTAACCTTTGTCTTTTCCACATGCCCCCAAAGACATCCCCGATAGACAACCCTATTATTGCACCACTGATCTTATCTCTATAATCTATGTTTGACAATGGGATTAAATTTATATTTTTTGTATGTACGTTTAAATTTGGCATTCCTATATTCTCTATCAAGAATGTATACACTTTTTCCAACAGATTTATATCCATCAACCAAACATCCCTTCATACCGTTCTGTACTATAAGCAATTTATAAAAATATGTTGTTATAATTGATATTCTACAAATAAATAACTTTTCCTTTACATTATGTGCAATACTTTTACAGACCTTAAAAAAATATTGACTTATAACTATTTTCATGATATATTTTTTAAAAAGAATAAGCCTTTAAATTGGTACTGTGAGACCAAAAAGGATCAAATCAGGTATAACCTTAAGTATGACGTATTTATCTACTATTACTCTAGGTTCAATTTCTAACCTCTTTGGTTATTATATGAGACCAATGAGGTTATTTATTTTGCCTTTAAACTATAACTTGATTATACGAGGAGGAAATAAAATGAAACTGCAGGGTAAACATATTATAGATGCAAGTGATTTGTCAGTTGACGAATTAAACCTGATAATCGACCTGGCTCTTGAAATGAAGGCAAATACCGAAAAATTCAGCAATCTATGTAAGGGTAAAATCCTGGCTACATTATTTTATGAACCCAGCACCAGAACACGTTTAAGTTTTGAATCCGCCATGCTCCGAATGGGCGGAGCCATAATCGGTTTTTCAGATGCTGAAACCAGTTCTGTAAAAAAAGGAGAAAATATTGCAGATACCATAAGAGTTTTAAATAATTATGCTCATATCATTGTAATGCGCCACCCAAGAGAGGGGGCACCCCTTCTCGCATCGCAGTATTCCACAATTCCCGTCATAAATGGTGGTGATGGCGGCCATCAACACCCCACCCAAACTCTAACCGATTTATTAACCATAAAATATTATAAAAATGATATTAAAGATATTAAAATTGCCATATGCGGAGACCTGTTATTCGGAAGATCGGTTCATTCCCTGCTCAAGACATTGAGCAGATATCCGAATACGGAATTTGTACTGATATCACCATCCGAATTGAGAATACCGTATTATTTAAAAAATGATATTATGAAAAAACATAATGTCAGAATTCTTGAAACTACATCCTTGGAAGAATATATGGATTATGTAAATGTGCTATATATGACCAGAATCCAAAAAGAAAGATTTTTCAGCGAAGATGAATACATCAAACTGAAGGGCAGTTATGTTTTGACTCCGGAGAAGCTCAAATATGCCAGAAAGGATCTGCTCCTGATGCATCCGTTGCCCCGAGTCAATGAAATAGATTACGAGGTAGATAAGGACCCCAGAGCAAAATATTTTGAACAGGCAAGTCTCGGCGTATTTGCAAGAATGGCGCTTATGGCACTATTATTAGGGAGGGATTATTGATGCTTAAGGTACCCGGAATCACACAAGGTATAGTGATAGACCATATTAAAACAGGTAATGGGCTTAAAATTTTTAATAAATTGAGATTGGATAAATTGGATACTCCCGTAGTTTTATTGATGAATGTAGACAGTAATGTCCTAGGCAGAAAAGATATTATAAAAATACAGGATTATACGGATATAAATATGGACATTTTAGGACTTATCGACCAGGGCGCAACAATCAATATAATAAAAAATAGTAAAATTATTTCTAAAACAAAGGTCAAAATCCCTCAAAAAGTGAAGGGATTATTTCAATGTAAAAACCCGCGCTGTGTAACAACCGTAGATAATTACGCCGTATCGGAATTTACATTGATTCCTAATGACGGCAAATTACAATACCGTTGTAATTATTGTGAAGAACTCACGGAATATAAATTATAACCGTCCTATTTTAAAGGAATAAACCGGCTCCAAAATGACCTTTATTTTAGAGCCGGTTCTGTTGTAATAGACAGATCATTGACTGCAAATAACCCTTTAAAGTTCTTCCACAATTCATCCACACCTTCTTTTTTCAGTGAAGATATGGGTACTATCTTATCCGTCGCCGACATTCCAAGTTTTTTACGAATAATTTTAAAATGTTTTTGATAATTACCCCTGGATATCTTATCGGATTTTGTTGCAATAACGACTGTTCCGTATCCGTAGTGTTTTATCCAATCATACATCATCTTATCATCTGCCGTGGGTTCATGACGAATGTCCACTAAAAGTATAACTTCATATAGATTCTTCCTGCTTTGTAAATAAGTCTCTATCATTTTCCCCCAGTTTGCTTTTTCGCTTTTAGATACCTTCGTATAGCCATAACCGGGCAAATCAACCAAGTAAAACTCTTTATTCACCAGATAGAAATTGATTGTACGGGTCTTTCCGGGGCTGGAACTTACCCGGGCTAAATTTTTCCTGTTCAGCATAGTATTTATGGCGGAGGATTTCCCTACGTTAGACCTCCCGACCAACGCAAATTCCGGTTTCCCGTCATCCGGATATTGCTTTGGAGATACGGCACTGATTACTATTTCGGAACTAATTATTTTCATCTGTTTCGCCTCTTTTAAAAGCATGTTTTAATACATCATCCATATGTTCCGCAAAGACAAATTCCAGCTTTCGTTTTACATTTGCCGGTATATCTTCCATATCTTTTTCATTATCTACCGGCAATATCACTTTCTTTATCCCCGCTCTGTTTGCTGCAAGCACTTTTTCTTTGACCCCGCCTATGGGCAGAATTCTGCCCCTCAATGTAATCTCTCCCGTCATTGCGACATCCTTATATACGGGAGTACCGGTCAAAGCGGATATTACAGCGGTTGCCATAGCCACACCGGCGGACGGGCCGTCTTTAGGAATAGCACCCTCCGGAATATGGATGTGTATATCCAAATCCTTATGGAAATCCGGATTAATTCTAAGATCATCGACTTTTGAACGTATATAACTTATACCCGCCTTTGCGGATTCCTTCATAACATCACCAAGCTGCCCCGTAAGGACAAGTTCGCCTTCTCCCTGCATAGGTGTAACTTCCACGGATAAGGTATCCCCTCCCACCGGAGTCCAGGCCAAACCTCTTACAATACCCACTTCATCTTTTACATTCGCCATCTCATATCTATAAATAGGGTTACCTAAATATCTCTTTAAATTTCCCGGAGTGATATTAACAGATGTGATTTTCTCTCCCACAATCCGTTTTGCGGTTTTACGGCATAAGTTGGCCAACTGTCTTTCCAGATTTCTAACTCCGGATTCTCGGGTATAATAGTTGATAATATCCCTTATCGCTTTTTTAGATACCTTCAAGTTTTCCTCTTTTAAACCGTGCTCCCTGATTTGTTTCGGCAATAGATGTATTTCGGCAATTTTGAGTTTTTCTTCCTCGGTATACCCCGCGATCCTGATCATTTCCATACGGTCCAACAGAGGTTTCGGTATAGTGTCCACACTGTTGGCCGTTGTTATAAACATCACCTTCGAAAGGCTAAAAGGAAATTCTAAATAATGATCTGTAAAATCGTGGTTTTGTTCCGGATCCAATACCTCAAGCAATGCAGAGGCCGGATCCCCCCTAAAATCACTCGCCAGTTTATCAACTTCATCAAATAGAAACACCGGATTTTTGCTCTTAACCTGCCTGATGGATGTGATAATTCTACCGGGAATAGCGCCCACATAGGTTCTCCTATGCCCTCTGATTTCAGCTTCGTCCCTCACCCCGCCCAAAGACATTCTGGCAAACTTTCTGTCTAAAGACCTTGCTATTGATTTTGCAATAGAAGTTTTGCCTACCCCCGGCGGTCCTACAAGGCACAGAATCGGGCCCTTCATAGTTTTAGAAAGTTGACGAATAGCTAAATATTCTAATATCCTTTCCTTCACCTTTTCCAATCCATAATGATCTTCGTCTAAAATTCTATCCGATTTCTTGATATCGAGCGTATCCTTTGTTTCCTTATTCCAAGGCAGATTCAAGGCCCAATCTATATAATTTCTGATCACCCCTGTTTCGGCCGAAGATGGTGCAAGTTTTGACAATCTGTTTATCTCTCTCTCAATTTTTTCGTTCAATTCTTTAGAGAGTTTCAGTTTCTTTAGTTTTTGCCTATATTCGTCTACCTCTTCCACTATATTCTCATCTTCGCCCAATTCTTTTTGTATTGCCTTCATCTGTTCTCTCAAGTAATATTCCTTTTGGACTTTATTTATCTGTTTCTTGACCCTTTCGCTTATTTTTTGTTCAATCTCCAGAATCTGTATCTCTTCCAATAATATTCTATACAATGTTTCCAACCTGAGTTTCGGATCAAACGCTTCCAATACTTCCTGCCTTTTGTTAGGATTTAATATGATATTTGAAGCTATAGTATCCGCCAATCTTCCCGGCATATCTATTTCGGATATATTCAGTAAAACTTCCGGAGAAATTTTATTATCAACCTCTATATATTCTGTAAATGCGTTTATAACACTGCGCATCAGAGCATCAGTTTCTATATCTTTGGTCATTTCTATTTGATCCACTTGTTCTATCACTTCCACAACAAAATGAGGATCTTCTTGCAATATATTTGCTATTTTTGCCCTTGAAATCCCCTCGACTAATATTCTAATAGTATCCCCAGGCAATTTGAGCATCTGCTTAATTTTTGAAACAGTACCTACTTTATAAAAATCGTCCGGGGTGGGGTCATTTATCTCTGCTTTTTTCTGGGAGGCTAAAAAAATTAATTGATCATTCACCATGGCTTCTTCTAAAGCATTGATAGAAGCCTCCCTTCCTATATCAAAATGCATTATCATATATGGAAAAACAGTTATACCGCGTAAGGGAATTAAAGGAAGCTTACGTCTCATGACACCGTTTCTATATAATTCCATATTATCATCTCCTCGTTATGCTTTATATTATAATTATTCAGTATGTGTGTCCAATATATACTCATTATTTATTCTATTTTAACAGTCGATAATTATTATATCCTTTAACATAAAGCCTTTCAACATTTTATTTACCCTAATTTAAATTAATATACCAACAAAACAATATAAACATCTCTATATATAATATCAAATAGCACACTGCGTTGCATTGTGCTATAACATGATTATATCGCGCAAATTTAGTATTAATTGTGTCTAAATCATTTTATCTTTCCCATCATATAATGCCGGTCGTATAACTTCATCTATATTTTCTACAGGAATCACTTCTATCTTTGATTCCTCGAATCACTCCCGGAAATGACCCTATGGATATATCCGGGAATTTTATCATTTTCCGGATTATAATAAGGTCTTTTTAACAATATTTTTTTCAACAACAGCGAACAATCACGAACAATACCTACATATTAATAATGCAACATTATTAAAGATAGGCTCTGCCCGCTTTATACATAAAACATCAATTATTTTCCCGTAAATCTTTATAGCATTTGATACCATGTAATGTTGTGGCCTCCTTGACTGCTCTCAATACGGCCTGTTCAACCGCACGAGCCGCCAAAACACCAACCACATTGATATCCGCAAATATTTCATTTGTAGCCAATGTAAATATAGTATCCCCGTCAATCATCGTATGAGCAGGTCTCATGGTCCTGGCATAGCCGTCCTGTGCCATGGAAGCGACCTTATTTGCCGTTGATTTAGTCATCTGTGCATTTGTAATAACAACGCCTATAGAAGTATTTTCACTGAATATATCCTTATTACCGATGTAATTTTTTATCATAACATTTTCACTGTCCGCAAAGGTTTTTCCATCCTCAGCCAAAGCACCGGCTATTATACTGCCGTTTTTAGGATCTATAATATCTCCGAAACTGTTAACTGCAACAATTGATCCTACAATTAAATTTCCGACCTGTATATAATAACTCCCCAACCCGCTCTTCATGGAATACCCGGGCCCAAATAGTTTTCCTACGGTTGCACCGGTTCCGGCTCCTACATTTCCTTCCTCCCGGCAATTATCAATTTCCGAATTTATACAAGCACTGTAACCCATTTCCCCGTCGGGCCTGACTTTAAAATCCCCTATCGTTAAATCAAAAAGCACCGCACCTGTAACTATAGGTACTTTTGTGACCCCTACATCAAACCCGAAACCCTTATTCTCCAAATATTTCATTACTCCGGCCGCCGCATCCAAGCCGAATGCACTCCCCCCGGTGAGCAGGACGCCATGAACCCTATCTACTAAATTAACCGGGTCTAACAGATCCGTTTCTCTGGTCCCCGGAGCACCTCCCCTTACATCTACGCCTGCTACCGCTCCCTTTTCACATAACACAACCGTACAGCCTGTTGCGGCTTTTATATCTTGGGCATGACCCACCTTTATGCCCGGTATCTCTATATAATTTTTTTCTAACATAATAATCTTTCCTTATTTATATTTTTATACCACACAATATATTTATTGCTTTAATTTGGCGTATTACATGGCCCATATAAAAAATGTCCCAACACAGGCTGAGACATTTTTTATTATGCGGATTCTTTAGGACCCTTTCTGTTTAAATCGGTTTTATCCGATGCTTTCAAAACAATTTTAGGTTCATCATTATTAGTAATGGTATTCTCTGTGATAATAACCTTTTCAATATCCCCTCTTGATGGGACCTCATACATAATGTCCAACATAACATCCTCTACGATACCCCTTAAGCCTCTGGCCCCTGTTTTTATTTTCATTGCTTTTTGGGCTATCCTCTTGAGCGCTTCTTCCTCTATTTCTAAAATCACACCGTCAATCTCAAACAACCTTTTATACTGTTTAGTGAGGGCATTTTTAGGCTCCGTCAATATTCGTATCAAAGCATCCTCATCCAATTGATTAAGTGTCACTACTACCGGTAATCTACCTACAAATTCCGGGATAAGCCCAAACCTCAGCAAGTCTTCGGGCTGTATTTGCTTAAGTATAGATCCTAAATCCACGGCACTTTTGCTTTCAATTTTTGCGCCGAAACCCATAGAACTATTGCCGGTACGTTTTTGAATAATCGATTCTATTCCGCCAAATGCGCCACCGACAATAAATAAAATATTGGTGGTATCTATTTGGATAAACTCCTGGTGCGGATGTTTTCTTCCGCCCTGCGGCGGCACACTCGCAACCGTACCTTCTAATATTTTAAGCAGGGCTTGCTGTACGCCTTCTCCGCTTACATCCCTTGTAATAGAAGGATTTTCGGATTTTTTAGCTATTTTATCAACCTCATCTATATAAATAATACCTTTTTCGGCTCTTTCGATATCATAATCCGCCGACTGAATGAGCTTAAGCAATATGTTTTCGACATCTTCACCTACATAACCCGCTTCGGTTAAGGATGTAGCATCTGCAATCGCAAAAGGAACATTTAATATTCTGGCCAATGTCTGTGCCAAAAGGGTCTTCCCCGATCCGGTAGGGCCTAACATTAAAATATTGCTCTTTTGAATCTCTATATCCTCATTCTTGATATCTTCAATATTGATTCTTTTATAATGATTATAGACAGCGACAGCTAAAGCCTTTTTGGCTCGTTCTTGTCCGATTACATATTGATCCAATATATCCTTTATTTCATTTGGTTTCGGTAAATCTACCAGATCAATCTCCATGTTTTCGTCAAATTCTTCTTGAATGATCTCCTGGCACAGCTCAATACATTCATCACAGATATATACATTAGGACCGGCAATGAGCCTCCTCACTTGGTCTTGAGATTTACCGCAAAAAGAGCATTTTAACTGCTTCTTTTCATCGAATCTGGACATCTTTACACCTCTTTCAACTAATGACTATTTTTTTATAGAAATTACTTCATCAATTATACCATATTCCTTAGCTTCACTTGCCGACATAAAGAAGTCTCTATCTGTGTCCTTTTGTATTGTTTTTAACGGCTTACCTGTTCTCTCCGCCAATATCTTGTTTATCGTATCCCTGGTTCTCAAAATTCTCTCTGCATGAATGCGGATATCCTCTGCCTGGCCTCTTGTTCCCCCCAGAGGTTGGTGAAGCATGATTTCCGCATTTGGAAGTGCATACCGTTTGTTCCTTTCTCCCGCTGCCAGAAGAAAGGCAGCCATACTTGCGGCCATACCGATACATATGGTAGACACATCCGATTTAATATAATTCATTGTGTCATATATAGCCATACCTGCAGTTATTGAACCTCCCGGGCTATTGATATATAATTGAATATCCTTATCAGGATCCTCGGCTTCTAGAAATAATAACTGGGCCACCACTAAACTGGCAGTAACATCATTTATTTCGTTACCCAGAAAAATAATCCTTTCCTTCAATAATCTTGAGTAAATATCATAGGATCTTTCACCCCTATTAGTTTGCTCTACGACCATAGGAACCAATGGCATTTTTTCTCTCCTCCAATATTCTTTATTTATAGTATACCTGATTAAATTATCTCAGCATTTTCTACTAAAAAATCAACTGTCTTCTTAAAAATTATACCCTCTCTGACAGATTTTAAATCTTGTTCTCCTAATTTGGTTCTCATTTCCTTAAGATCCTGTCCGTATTGATTAGCCATTTTCTCAATCTGCTCATCTATATCCTCATCGGTTGCTACAATATTTTCCTGTTCCCCGATTTTTTCTATCACTAATTCATTTTTGACTGTTTTTGTAGCATCCGGCCTCATCTGTTCTCTCAGGCTTTCCTCTGTAATCCCTGTCGCCTGTAAATAATATTCTAAATTTAATCCTTGATATTGTAAATTATATCCGAAATCCATCAGCATATTATCTACCTGTTTCTCAACCGCCGCATCGGGTATTTTAATATCTATTCTATCGGATACCAGTTCTATAATCCTATTCCTCAATTCTTGTTCGGACTTGCCTCCCGCTTCTTTTTCCAAGTTTTCTTTGATATTATTCTTTAGTTCATCAAGGGTATCAAATTCCGAAACATCTTTAGCAAATTCATCATCTAATTGTGGCATTTCCTTTTCTTTTATTTCATGTATTATCACTTCAAAAACAGCATCCTTGCCCGCTAAGTCTTCAGAGTGATAATCCTCCGGGAAAGTCACATTCACTTCTGCCTGTTCTCCTATATTTTTACCCACTAACTGTTCCTCAAAACCGGGTATGAATTGTTCCGAACCAACCGTAAGACTCCATCTTTCCGCAGAACCGCCTTCAAAAGGAACCCCGTCAATCATTCCCTTATAATCGAAGATAATCATATCTTCGTCTTTTACCGGCCTATCCTCTACAGCAATCATTCTGGCTCCCTTTTCCAATAGATCATCCAATTCTTTTTGAATATCCTCTTCCTGTACATTATACTCCTTTTTTTCTACTTCTATACCTTTGTATTCTGTGACTTCAAACTCCGGCATAACCTCTACAATTGCCGTAAATACAACATCCTCACCTTTATTGATTTCCTCGATATCAACTTCCGGATAATCTACAGGATCAATATCATGCTCCTTTAAAGCAGCTCCATATACCTCCGGAAGAACCATATCAATGGCTTCTTCGTAGAAGACCTCTACACCATAGAGCCTTTCGATAATTTTCCTCGGAGCCTTTCCCTTTCTGAATCCCTGTACATTAAATTTTGATTTCGTTTTGTTATAAGCCTTATTAATGGCTTCCTCAAATTTTGAAGAATCTACAACTAATTTTAATGTGATTTTAGTATCTTCCTTTTTTATGATTTCCGAACTCATAATATATTGTCCTCCTCTGGATCTTACTATATATCTTACAACATTGAAAAACATCCATATATTTAGAGGATGTTTAAAAAATATGCAATAGAATAACTTATCATTATCATACTAACCAATCCATATAGTATTGTCAACATTATCTAAATATTTTTTATTGTTTTTTTATTTATTAGTCTATGCATAATTTAATATAAAAAAACCCTGACATTCATCAGGATTTTTTTATACATCAAAATTAACCTATTTCCCTCTTTAGTGCTGTTATACCGGTACGATGGCATTCCAATATGCCGTAAGGTTTTAATATCTCTATGAATGCATCTGTTTTTTCGCTGGCCCCGGTAAGCTCCAATACCAGGCTTTCCTTGCCTACGTCCACTATATTTGCTTTGAATATTCCGGATATGCCTATTATGTCCGATCTGGTTTTAAGATCCGCTTTTACCTTTATAAGTAACAACTCCCTGCAAACGGAATTTTCCTTTTTCAGTTCTACAACCTTTATCACATCTATCAGTTTATTCAGTTGCTTTATTATCTGTTCAACATCCTCTTCATCTCGTTGTAAAGTTATGGTCATTCTCGAAATATCGGAATTTTCCGTCTCTCCCACGGAGAGGCTATCTATATTATATCCCCTCCTTGTAAATAATCCCGAAACCTTGCTCAAAACTCCGGATTGGTTCTCTACCAATATGGATAATATATGCCTGTTCATTTTTATCATCTCCCTTAAATAGTACTAAAATCCGGATCAACTACGACTTCTATAAAAAAAGCTTCGTCCATATCTAATGAATCTTTAAACGCTTTTTCAAACTCTTCGTTAGAAATTACCCTTATTCCTTTAATCCCAAACCCTTCCGCTATTTTAACAAAATCCGGTGAATGTTCAAATACAACTCCATAGATACATCCTTTTCCATACTGTTTTTCTTGTAGTTCCCTCACCATTCCCAATCTTTGATTATTAAATAATATAATTTTTATGTTCAATTTATTTTCCCTTAAAACCCCAAGCTCGGCTATGAGCATCTGCAGCCCGCCGTCCCCCATAGCACTTATGACGGTCCTATGCGGTACCCCAAATTTGGCGCCTATAGAGAAGGGCAAACTGCACCCCATGGTTCCCAGGCCGCCCGATGTAAGAAATCTTCTATCACCTTTTATTTCAAAATTTCTGGCACACCACATCTGGTTTTGCCCTACATCTCCAACCAAAATAGTAGAATCATCCATAATGTCAGATATAAATCTTATGACCTTCCACGGATTTACATACTTATGATCATGTTTCTTTCTTGTACCATTATCACTGCTCTTAATTTCCTTCACTTCCTGTAACCATTCTTTACAAACAGTAAAATCTGTTCCTTCTATCAAAGCATTTAATATGTTTTTTGCATCCCCGACCACCGGTATATCTACATCCAAATTTTTACCTATCTCTGCCTCATCTATATCTATATGAATCATAGCCGTATCTCTTGCGGATTGACTTATAGTGGATCTGTCGGCAATTCTTGTCCCGATGGCAATTATCAAATCAGATTCACTCACTATTTTATTAGCATAACTTTGGCCATGAGAACCTACCATACCGCAATAATTTTCACTGTTGGTTTCAACGGAACCTATACCCATGAGGGTGACAACTGCCGGAAGGTTTATTTTTTTTATGAATTTCCGCAACTCTTTGCTCGCACCGGATAAAAGTACCCCGCCACCTGCGCACACAACAGGTTTTTTGCTCCCTTTTATCCTTTTTATAGCCCTCTTAATCTGCCTGGCATGCCCCGCACTTGTCGGTTTATACCCCCTTATATCTACCTCAGTCGGGTAGTTAAAATCTATCTGCTGCTTCTGTATGTCCAGAGGTATATCTATAAGCACGGGCCCCGGTCTACCTGTACGCGCTATATAGAATGATTCTTTTATTATTCTAGGTAAATCCTCCGCATTTTTTACCAAATAATTATGTTTGGTAAAAGACTCTGTAGTACCTACGGTATCTATCTCTTGAAAAACATCCTTACCTATGAATTTTGAACCCACCTGCCCCGTTATAATAACCATGGGAACCGAATCCATATAAGCCGTTGCTATACCTGTTAAAATATTTGTGGCACCGGGCCCGGAAGTGACTATGCAGACCCCCGCCTTCCCGGATACTCTGGCATACCCACTGGCATTATGGGCTGCGGATTGTTCGTTCCTGACCAGTATATGTTCTATATTTGAATTTCTTAAAGATTCATATATGGGACAAACCGCCGCACCGGAATATCCAAATATTATGTCTACACCCTCCTTCTCCAAAGATTTTATTATAGCATCTGATGCTATCACTTTTCTCCCCCTTCCTCGATATAAAAACCCCTTCCCGAATAATATAAAAACCCCGTATCCCTTATGATGTGTTCGGCATCTGCTTCAAAACAGAAATTTCCCGCCATATCCGTTATAATAGTATATATTCTTTTAACTATATCAGAAAAAGTATCGTTTTGAAAGGATAATTTTAGAAAATGTCCATATTTTTTTTAAAAAAGAGGTCTCTGACCCCATGGGTTGCTCTATATCCTCACTCCCCGATCTATATCAAACAGATACAAGTAGGTTTCTTTTACCTCTCTTGCCGTAATCTGCTCAAGGGCCTCCCTATAAAGATGTAACTGTATTTTATATCTTGTTATTATGCTTAAAATATCTCCATTAAATACGGTGTCATTTTTATAATCAACCAATACCAAGCCGTCGTCCTCCTCAAAATAGCAATCTATAATCCCCTGCACCAGCAATTTTTCCTCTAAACTTTTAGATAATCCCTCAATTATGCTGCCGGCGGGTTTTTCAACAATAAAAGGGGTCTCCCTATGTACCCTGCCTGCCTTTAGCATTCTTCTTCCTATTTCACTATTAAAATAATTTAATATTTTTTCTATATTTACTACCTCGGATTCTTCTTCCGTGATCAGTTCCTTTGCCACCATAAAATCTATCTGCTCGTGTATTTGTTCCCGGTTGTAGACATTATTCAAATCCAGGTGTTGTAAAACAAAATGTATAATGGTACCTCTCTCCGCTGCCGTAAAAACCTTTTTGCCTTCCATGAATTTAGGTGATTTTATCAGAGTAGGAATTTGATGAACAATGGAATCTATCTCTTGAATAGTTGTTTTCCGAATATCCGATACGGATAATTTTGACGGTATTAAAGTTGCATCCGGATAGCTATATTCCCAATTTAACCTGTCATAAATTTCTTCTCTGTATTTTGTATAATCATTCGGCGGAAAATCTTTTCTATCAAAACTGACCAGTTTTTCTTTATATACCTCCTTTTTTAATAGCTTTTCTTGTTCTTTCAATATTATATCCTGTCTTCCCAAAATGTTTATTGACCATTTGGAGTTTTCCGTATTATATCTATATTCATCGAATTCAAGATCACCTAATTGCCTCAAGTCCTCAGCATCCGGATGTTTTGTAAGAACGGGGCCTATCCAATCCATATAATTTCTTCCGTTCATCAGGGAATAGACATTATCCGACCCGTCCCATTTTTTAACCAGCTTGGCCATGTTTTTTAAGGAACCCACGAGAATCAGCCTATCTTCCGCCCTGGTAAAAGCTACATATAAGATTCTCATCTCTTCCGACAGATTCTCTATCTTGATTTGGTCCTTCATCGCAAGTTTTGCAACAGTGTCCCTATAGATTCTTAAATCGGGATCGGCAAACTTCGGCCCTAATCCCAAATCCTTGTGCAATAATATATCGGCATTTGTATCCCTAAGGTTGAAATTCTTTCCCATACCTGCTGCTATAACCACCGGGAATTCTAACCCTTTACTCTTATGAACGCTCATTATTCTGACTACATTATCATTTTCACCGAGTATTTTTGCAGCACCCATGTCCTCCCTGCTGCCCTGCAACTTTTCAATAAATTTTATAAAGTTAAACAACCCTCTTATGGAAGTCTTTTCAAATTGACAGGCCCGGTCAAATAGAACTCTGAGATTAGCCTGCCGTTGGAACCCCCCGGGCATAGCCCCTACGTAATAATAGTAACCCGTGTCCATAAAAAGTTTCCAAATAAATTGATCTATTTTAATATATCTGGCTTCATCACTCCATCTGTTGAGCTTCTCAATAAAAAGAATGAGCTTATATTTTAAATCATCATCATTTTCTTCGATATATCTCCCTATCGCATCATAATAAGTGCCGCTTTTATCATATATTCTGATGTCGATGAGTTCCTCAGTGGTAAAATCCCCGATGGGAGAACGCATGACACTGAGCAATGGTATATCCTGTCTTTTATTATCAATCACTCTGAGCAGATTGAGAAACATGCTCACCTCTATGGCCTCAAAATATCCTGTATTGGCATCGGCATAAACGGGTATACCTTCATTTATAAATACTTCTAAAAAATTTTGTGCCCAATTTTGTACCGTCCTCAAAAGTACCACTATATCCTTATATTCCGATTTTCTATATCTCTCAAGTTTTGTATCATAAATTTCTTCATTTAACAATTCCTTGATCCTATTAGCTACAATATGCGCCTCCACCTCTATATCCGCCAATTCCTGCAATTCCTCTTCCATATCTCCATCTGTCTCTTTTTCTATTAAATTGACCTCTATAGATGAATCCTTGATAGATTCAAAGTTTACTCCCTGATATAGAGCCGCCCTGTCGTCATAATCTATTTCGCCCAATTCCTTAGACATGATATGTTTGAATATATAATTGACACCGTTTAAAATTTCTCCCCTACTTCTGAAGTTTTTAAACAGGTCTATCCGTCTATCGATGTTTTCTGCCGTGCTCCCGAAGGTTTCGTACTTTTCTATAAATAAAGTAGGATCCGCCAGACGGAAACGATAGATGCTCTGTTTAACATCACCTACCATAAACAGATTATCTTTTCGTTTGATAGATTGGATGAGAGTCTCTTGAACAATATTGCTGTCCTGATATTCATCTACAAAAATATATTCAAACCTCTCCCTATATTCCTGAGCCACCGGTTCATCGGCTAAAATCCTGAGGGCATAATGTTCCAGATCATTAAAATCCACAATACCCCTTTCCGCTTTCTTTTCGGAATATTTTTCTGTAAAGGCTACAACCAATTTATATAAATAATCCATGAGAGGATATAGCTTATTTAAGTCTTCCACATATTCTTTAGGATCGGCGGCAAAAATATTATCTTTGATGTCACCTATAATACCTTTAGCCCTATCCCTCAATTCTTTACACTCTTCCTTCATCACCGGATCACTATCTTTGGAGGCCTTTAGCCTGTCATGCTCTATATCATTCAATATCTCATGGAAAGCCATGACGGGTAAATGTAAATTGTCATATAATCTGCTCACTTGGTCTATATCCGAAAGTATGGCATCCTCATAGGATTTCGGTCCTCCGGATTTCCGTGCAAGAATCAGTGCATCATTTAAAAAATCCAAGGCCCCCTCAAGCCGGATTTCTATTCTGTCCTTGATTGTTTTAACCCAATCACTATCGTTAAAATCCTCTATGGAGAGTGCAAATTTTTCTACTTTCTCCCTGAGCCATGTTTCCGGATAGGGCTGGCTCTGTATAAAACCGTGTACCCTCAAAACCAAATCCTGCAACGGCCTGTCTTCTTTTGTCCCGCCGAAGGTTTCTACCAGTTGAAAGAATATATTATCCGCTTTTTCATATTCTTCTTCAAATAATTCCTCCAAGGCCTCTAATTTTAAAATACCGGTTTCGGTTACATCCCCTATTCTAAAACCCGGATCTACATCGATGATATGAAAATGCCTCCTCACTACATCTATACAAAAGGAATGTATGGTAGATATGGATGCTCTGTTGAGCAGACTGATCTGTCTCCTCAGATGTTGTTCATCACCGGTTTTTTTGTCCATCTCTTCCATTATTGCCGTTGATATTCTCTCCCGCATTTCTCCGGCCGCAGCATTGGTAAATGTCACTATGAGAAGCCTGTCTATATCTATCTTGTCTTTTAATATAATCCGGATAATCCGCTCAACAAGCACGGCAGTTTTACCGGAACCGGCTGCTGCAGATATTAAGAGATTACTTCCCACGGCATCTATGGCTGCCTGTTGTTCTTCGGTCCAGTTCATCATTGCGGCACACCCCGTTTCTCTATTTTATGTTGCTTTAATTATATCATATGTAAAAAAACAATCCCAAAACCTTATTTAGATTTTGGGACCACTATTATAAACTCATTTTTATATTATGTATGTTTTTATAATATCAAATTTCGGTAATTTTTATTATCTCATTTTTATTAGTGCCTAAAAGCAAGGTATAAATAAAGTAGACCTATAACAATATAAAGCCAGGCATAATGTGTAAAATAATAGGCTATATAGGACAACCCCAATAGTACATAGGGTATGCTTATATTTTTAATATCCATTTATAGTTCACCCCCCTATTTAATTTTATATCATTAACTACTTTATTATCCCACTTTTTGCACTGTCTTGCAAGTAATCTTTTACCATTGGATGCATAATTTCCATATGTTCCAAAAAATATATACCCTTTCCGTATTGTTTACATTCAGTTTATATCTTCATGGTATAATAAATATAAGGAGGCGGTGTATATGATAAATATTCTTGTTGTTGAAGACGATATAAAGTTAAACAAATTATTTTGTACTGTACTGAATAGGAACAACTATCATACTTTCTCCGCCACAGACGGGGCTGAGGCACTGGAAATCTTAGATAAGGAATATATAGATTTGATTGTCTCTGATATTATGATGCCAAATATGGATGGTTATGAACTTACTAGAACTTTAAGGGATGCCGACTATGATTTGCCAATTCTAATGATTACGGCAAAGGAAAATTTTAAGGATAAACAAAAAGGATTTAATATGGGAATAGATGATTATATGGTAAAACCTATAGATGTAAATGAAATGATTTTGAGAGTAGGCGCCTTACTTAGAAGAGCTCAAATTATAAATACCAGAAAAATTGAAATAGGCGCCACTATCCTAGATTATGATTCCTTGACGGCTATTATAGGGGATGATGAATTCCTTTTGCCACAGAAGGAGTTTTATTTGCTTTATAAATTACTTTCTTATCCAAATAAAATTTTTACAAGACAGCAGCTAATGGATGAAATTTGGGGCATGGATTCCGAAACAGATGAAAGAACCGTAGATGTTCATATTAATCGTTTACGAGATAGATTTAAGGATTCCTTTGACTTTAAAATTGTTACAATCAGAGGCCTTGGATACAAGGTGGTGAAGAATAATGAAAAAAAGGTATAGTTCTACTTTATGGATTTATTTTGCTTTCATAGTATTTGGA
>Ga0265293_10006535_pt1 | contig 18576 bp, 16 predicted proteins | sample Munlanlewell138R_FD_192505 | JGI IMG/M metagenome (GOLD analysis project Ga0265293, IMG submission 192505) | Leachate microbial communities from a municipal landfill in Southern Ontario, Canada - Leachate well 138R | ecosystem: Engineered > Solid waste > Landfill > Unclassified | place: Canada...
TCGTCGATCTGTTTATGTTTATCACGCGTAAAATCCCGCAGATTCCAGACATTAAACTCGACGCCTCCGTTTTCGACGGCTTTGCGAAACATGCTTTCTGCCAGACAGGCTGTAATCATTCCCGGGAAAGCGGTTACGATATAGATTTTCATACAGGAAATAAACCTTCGATAGCTTTAAAAATAACGGTCTGATGGTCATGATCGATCCGCTCGATCAGCTCGGCAACGGCTGGCACCAGGATGGTTCTCTTTTTAAATCGCACGACGAACAGCGCCTGCGGATGGATTTTATCGATTGACTCAATAATGCCAAAATCGGCAGAGGAATCAATTACTCTGACCCGGTAGCCGATTAGATCGAATAATGCATCCGCCGCGTCATTATCTGTCGGAATAAAAACTATAAGTCCGCAAAGATAATCTGCTTCTTCTCGGGAATTAATCTCTCGCAATTTCAAATATACATTTTTGGCGCTAATCTGCAGGTTATCGACGAGCCACGGTCGTGCGGTCTGCTCATTTTCGCCCAGCCAAAGCACCTTTGGCATATTATTGAGCTCTTTTTTCAGAGAGCCGAGTCTTAAAAGGACTGTCCCCTTTAAGCCATGACTTTTCAAAATGGATCCCAACGGCGACAGTACCAAACGATCCATTTTAAAACTTATTCGATGATTTCTAAGATCGCTCTTTTTTGACCTTGTTTGGCGGCGGCGGCAGTTAATAATGTCCTAATAGCCCGAGCGGTTCGCCCTTTCTTACCAATCACTTTGCCAAGGTCGCCTTCTTTGACCGAGAGTTCCAGTATGGTAGTTTTTTCACTATCCACCTGTACCACTTTGACTTCGTCCGGATGATCTACTAATTTTTTTACGATAATTTCAACGAACTCTTTCATCACTATCACTCCTCTATTCTGATTTCAGTTGACATTAGTCTCTCAAAAAACTGCCTATGAAATTTAGTAATAAATGCTTAAAGAATCCCGTTTTAATTAAAATACTCAGTCTTTCGGCTGAGATTCTTCGGTCTCTTCCTGGGAGCTTTCCGGTTCTTCTTCCTTTGTTACTTCCTCAGATGTCTCCGGTTCGGATTCTTTTTCTTCTTTTATAGAATCCTCGGATTGAGCTTCTGCCAGTTCAGGTTCGATTTCTGGCACCTCTTCCTCGGAGACTGCCGAAGTTTCTTCCGGCGCCTCGGTCTCAGGGCTTGCTTCTTCTTCAGTTGCTTTGACCGCTTTAGTCTTTTTGCCGGTAGTCTTTTGGGGTTTTTCTTCAACCTCAACGGCTTCAGCGCTTTGCTTGCGTGAAAGTTCCCACTTCTGGATTTCGATATTTCTGGCCTGGTCGCTGACCTTATTACGAATCAGATGCCATTCCAGTGCAATTCCTTCTTTCTGCAAAAGATTGAATACGGTATCCGAAGGGATTGCGCCTTTTTCCAACCAATCGAGTACTTTTTCTTTATCGATCTTGACGGTCGCCGGTTTAGTCAAAGGATCGTAATAGCCAACTTTGTCAAGATACCGTCCATCGCGACGGCTTTTGGTATCAATTGCTACGATTCGATAAAAAGGTTTCTTTTTTCTGCCCATCCGTAGTAATCTGATTTTTACTGCCACTAAGTGCCTCCTTTTATTTATAGTCCTAATCCGTAGGCAGACATGTTTTTTGGCAATTTCATGCGTCCCATCTGTTTCATCAGTTTAGTTATCTGCCAGTATTGATTGAGCAGGCGATTGACATCCTGCGGCTGAGTACCACTACCCAGTGCGATCCGACGTCGCCGACTGCCATTTATAATATCCGGTTTAATTCGTTCGGAGCGCGTCATCGATTGAATTATCGCCTCCGCTTTATGAAGTTCTTTTTCACCTACTTTTTGATTGCCCGGATGCATTTTGGCCATTCCAGGTAAATGATCTATAAGGTTATCGAGTGGTCCCAATTTTTTTACCTGTTTCAACTGTAATAGAAAATCTTCCAGGGTGAACCGTTCTTTTTTGAATTTTTTCTCCAAACCAATCATGGCTTCTGTATCGATGTTCGCCTGGACTTTTTCGACCAGCGAAACGACATCGCCCATTCCAAGAATGCGTCCGGCAATTCTTTCCGGATGAAAAATCTCAAAATCACTGATCTTTTCGCCGGTACCCATGTACATAATCGGTTTGGCAGTAGTTTTTACGATAGTTAAGGCCGCACCGCCGCGCGCATCACTGTCCATTTTGGTCAGAATTATACCGTCGACATCGATCTGCTCATTGAAAGAAGTCGCCGTGTTGACGGCATCCTGACCAGTCATTCCATCGACGACCAGCAGAATATTGTGCGGTTTAATTACGGACTTGATAGTCTTCAATTCTGCCATCATTTTCTCATCGATATGCAGGCGTCCGGCAGTGTCGATAATCAGAGTATCGCGATGTTGCTGACGGGCGAAGGTGATTGCGTCCTGGATGCGTCCGACTACTTCGCTATTTTGCCTAAAGCACGGCACCGCGATCTGTTTGGCTAAAGTTTCCAGCTGTTCTTCGGCGGCCGGGCGATAGATATCGACTGGCACTAAAACCGGTGTATGATTTTTCTGCATCAGATGATGAGCCAGTTTAGCGGCGCAGGTCGTTTTACCGCTACCTTGCAGACCAGCCAGCAGGATGATTGACGGCGGAATAGCGGCTTCCTTTAAATTGCGATTTTTATCACCGAGCAAGTGAGTTAATTCATCATTAATGATTTTTACGACCAGCTGCCCGGGCGTCAGGCTTTTCGCAACAGTGACACCGATCGCTTTTTCCTGAACCGCCTGAACAAATTCCTTGACGACTTTATAATTGACATCGGCTTCCAGCAATACCCGTCGGATCTGCCGCATCGTGTCGGCGATATTACTCTCGGTAATCCGCCCTTCTCCGCGCAGGGATTTTATTATTGTACCGAAACCATTTTGTAGTTGTTCAAACATTGTTCTGACTAAATTCAATAAAGCGGGTAAATTTAATTTTTATAATTTCCTTATGCAAGGAATTATCCTCATATGTTATGTCAGCAGGATTAATTTGAAATTTAATAGTCTATGTATTATCTTTCATTCAATCGATAATTCAAATTGAGGTTGTTAAATGAACAGGACAAATCTTAGTGTCATCTTAATACTCGGAATATTTTTAAGTAAGGGTTGTTCCAAGGTGCCCGGCGTGGATTCAATATCTTTTGAAATTAATCAAAAACTCAATCCCGGCATCAACATCGGCAATGCTCTGGAAGCGCCCAATGAAGGCGACTGGGGCGTAATAATCGAGGATGAGTTCTTCCCTCTGATAAAATCGGCCGGTTTCAATTCGGTCCGGCTACCGATAAGCTGGTCGACAAACTCAGATGTCAATCCGCCTTATGCCATCTCGACCGACTTTATGAATCGGGTACGTCATGTTGTCGATACAGCTCTCGACAACGATTTGCTAGTTGTAGTCAACGTCCAACATTTTCAGGAAATTTATACCGAACCGGTTAAAAATAAACCGCGCCTGCTGGCATTCTGGCGTCAGATCGGTCTGGTTTTCAAGGATTATCCACCAGAATTGCTCTTCGAACCACTCAACGAACCGCACTTCAACCTTACTCCCGAATTGTGGAACGAATGGATTCCGGAATTGATCGATTCAATCCGGGGCACGAACCCAAACCGCACTCTGGTGATCGGAACGGCTGATTGGGGCGGAATCTGGAAAATGAAACAACTGACACTACCCGCCGAAGAACGCAATCTGATCCTGGCAATTCACTATTATGAACCATTCAGATTCACGCATCAAGGCGCCGAATGGGAAAAAGAAAGCAATGACTGGCTGGGGCGCACCTGGACTAAAACCTCTGACCAGATGAAAGAACTCAATAAACATTTTAAAATGATCAGGAAATTTGCCGACTCATTAGGCGTGCCTGTCTATATTGGAGAATATGGATGTTATCACCGCGCACCCGAAGAGTCCCGACTGATCTGGACAAAAACCGTATCCGAACAATGCGAAAAATTCGGATACAGTCGCGCCTACTGGGAATTTTGTTCCGGTTTTGGGATTTATGATACCTCTGCCAAACAATGGCGTGAGCCACTACGTACCGCCGTCGTTGGTTCGAAGTGATTAATCGATAATTCGGATTTACAAAACACAGCTCGGCTAAAATTCATGGTCTTCCGACTGAGTTAATGATAATCGGAAATTTATCCGATCAGGCAACCACCCTACCGATGCGGTTCCAGCGGATTTTATCAAAAAGGCGATACAGTGGGACATTTTTATCCCAGGACATGAAACAGATAATCGGCTTGCCCAGGATCAGATTATCCGGCACAAATCCCCAATATCGACTATCATAACTATTATCGCGATTATCGCCCATCATGAAATAGTGATCCTGGGTGACGATATAATAGCCGGCTTCCTGCCCGTCGATATACATTTTGGTGCCCGTTGAATAAAATTTCTTATGGGCTAATTCCACAACATTCCTGATATAACCGATAGGATACTGCCCGAAATAAAGCGTATCGCCTTTCGCCGGAACGTACAGTGGACCAAAATTATCCGCATTGCCAGAATTATATGGAAAAATCCCCGGCTCTTTCCAGTAAGCAGGATATGTAATGGATCTGATAAATTGGGAGTTTTTGGGATTATTGAAGAGCTGATTGTCAACATATAACAACTTGCCCCTGACTTCCACAGTCTGTCCGGGTCCGGCCACACAGCGTTTGACGTAATTCAGCGCCGGGTCGATCGGAAATCTGAATATGACGATATCGCCTTTTTGCGGCTTCTTAAAACCAGGTAAACGAAACGAAGGTATCTGGAAACCATGTTTAGTCCACGGAATACCAATCCAGATCGGCGTTCGGGCTCCGAACACAAACTGATTTCCGAGTAGAAGATCACCGGTCATAATTGTATTTTCCATCGATCCGGTCGGAACCATGTAGGACGCAATGATCGTATTCTTCAAACCCAGCGCTATCAGAATAATGATAATCCAGCTTTTTACTTCCAGCCAGATTTTATTTTTCGTTTTAGCAGTGTCTTTTCCGTTCTTCATTTCTTCCCTTTGCTAATCTAATTGTAACATTTAATTCGTGCCAAAGAAAAAAGTTCGCAGAGTATAAAGAAAAATTTGCTGAAAGGCTTAAAAAAACTTTTATTTCCGTTGCAATTTCTGCCGCCGTTTTTTGCGACGATTCAAACCAGATCAAACGCGATGGAACTTAACCCGAGCTTAGTACTTTAATCTTGGAAATAGTTGTTATCGTACGTAATTGCATATCAGAAATCATCAACGTAAATTCCCGCGAGTTTTAGACAACATGATAATTAACAGACGATTTCTTAATAAAATAATCATAATTCTAATATGTGTTTTCAGTGGACTGATTACACAGATTGGAGCGGTTGAACTTATCATTTTACAGGAGAATGCGACCAGTTTGTCAGTTCGCATTAATATCGATGCAGATTTGGATTGGCATCGCATAGAAAATTATCCGGATAAAATCAGTTCGCTGGCTTTCGGCGAATCCTATCTCACCTATTTGAACCAGAATCTGGAAATACCTTATTATCAATGGCTGATAGCCTTGCCGAACCCGAATAAAACACCCGTAACCGTGACCAATGCTATCTTCGAGACCATTAAACCGCAGAAAAGCCTGTCAGCCGAAGACCTGACTGCCTTAGGCAAGTATCCATTATCTCAAATAACCGAAACCGGTTATATGCGGGAAGTTCCCTGCGGAGTACTCGAAGTCTATCCTTTGCGTCCCGGCGATCGCCCTGATGAGCTGAAAATTCTGCGTGAAATAGAAATCACCATTCAGTATTCATCGGCTGGAGTTCAAAGCACCTATCAGCCCCAGATTGCAAAAAGCGCTTACCTTGACGCTTTTATTAATTCTTCTTCCGCCACGCAATGGCGGCAACCGCGTCCGTTAGCTTTAGGCAAAATTAGAGCATACCCAGCCGGTAAATGGTTTCGTATAACGGTAAAAAAAGACGGCATTTATACGCTAACTCTGAACGATCTGAAAAGCGCCGGCTTGACCGAGACGAATATTGACATCGATCGTATCTTTTTGTACTCCAATTCAACCGGCGGTCGTCAACTTGACGCCACAATCGGCGCCGCCGTCCCCGAAAACCTGGTCGAAAATGCCCGTTCACTCAGAGGCAATGATGATCAAAATTTCACAACCGTCGATACAATCTTATTTTACGGTCGAGCTTCAAGCGGTCTGGCAGTCGATTCTAAAAACGCCCTGATATTTGACCGTAATCCTTATTCACTGGTTAATTACTACTGGTTGCTTATTGCCGATTCTCCCGGTTCGCCCAAAGTCATGGCTACCACAACCTCACTCTCGACTACTCCGGAGTTTACTATTAGCGAAAGCGAACATCTGGAAATCTATGAAAATGAATTGGTAAACTTTCTTCGCTCCGGTCTGGACTGGTATGGCAATAAATTTTCGCAGTCCGGCGCCAGCGTCACTGTACCGCTGACTTTACCTCAGACCAAGACCAATTACCCGACCACTCTGACTTTGGCAACCAGAGGAGCAACCGATGAAGTTACTCATTACTTCAAATTATTTCTGACCAATAGTACGACACCGATAGCCAGCTGGTCTACCGGCAATTTTGCAAAATCAGAGCAAAAATTATCGACCGCTCTCTCTTCTGGAATTAATATTCTACGGATTAGCTATACTTCAACTTCGAGTAGCGCCAGCGCTCACCTGGATTATGTTAAATGTATTTACACAAAAGATTTAAGTTCATTTATCGAGCCACAGGTTTTTTGGTCACCTCTTCAATCCGGAATAGCAGAATATCAAATCTCTAATCTGGGATTTACTAATCCAGTGATATTAGATGTCACCGATTGGAGCGCAGTCAATTTTCAGCAGTTCAATCAGAGTCAAAATTCGATTTCATTCCGGGCAACCACCCAGAGCAATCAGCGCCGTCAGTACTATCTAAGCGCGCCTTCCTTTTTTAATCAACCGGAAAAAATCGAATTAATCGCTGATCCGCAATGGAATACCCTGCGTAACGTCAATAACGCTTTTGATTATATCATAATCACCGATGAGCAATTTCTGCCTGCCGCCCGAAATATTGCGACGCTTTATTCTCAGGAAGTCGCGCCTGAGGACCGTTTGAAGACGATTGTGGTTACCCAAAAGCAAATCTTACGCGAGTTCAATGCCGATATTACTGATCCGCATGCCATTCGCTTTTTCCTGAAGTATGCTTATGAGAATTGGGCGACGGCACCGTCGTATGTATTATTATTGGGCGACGGCACATTTGATTATCGCGCCATAGAATCCAGTACGGGTAATTATGTAATGACTTATCAGGTCGAGCCCTCTGTTGTAGATTATACCGGCTTTTCGTCTTACGCCTCGGATGCCCGTTTTGCTTATATTAAGGGCACCGATCAGATCATGGATATAGCCATTGGCCGGGTCCCGGTCAGAACTGCGGCTCAAGCCCAGGATTATTATGAAAAATTAAAAAAATATTTGACCGAACCGATTTACGGTGAATGGCGTAGCCGCATAACCCTGGTAGCCGACGACCCGGAACGTCCTTATAGTAATGAAACAGGACATATCGAGAATACCGAGAATACCCTGGCCAGGCTCATTCCAAAAAGTCTCATGACCGATAAACTCTATCTGCTTGAATATCCTGAAGTCCAGGACGAAACTAGTTACGGGGTAAAAAAACCATCCGCAACGGTTGCCCTCTTGAATCAGCTCAAACGCGGAACAATTCTGATAAATTACATCGGACACGGTTCGTCCACCGCCTGGGCTCAGGAGTATATCCTGAAAATGGAACGCGACATCAGTTTGATCGAAACCGGTATAAAATTACCATTATGGATTGCCGGTACCTGTAGCTGGGGACAATTTGACGATATCAATGCCACATGTATGCCGGAAGCTTTGATTAATAAAACCGGCGAGGGCGGCATTGCAATACTAGCTCCGACCCGCCCCACTTACGGGCATCATAACGTACCTTTTATTAGCAGTTTTTTACAAAGATTATTCACAGGAGGCAATATAAATCGTGTCCGCCTCGGTGATGCGATTATGATGATTTATAACGGGATCAACTCAAATACCGAAAAATTTATGCTGTTTGGCGACCCGGCTTTGTATCTGGCATTTCCATATCAGAAAGCCGTTTTCGATAAATTACCCAGCGATACCCTGGCGGCTCTGCAAAAAGCCATCGTCACCGGTCAGGTCGAGAATCCTGAACCTACCTTCGAAGGTAGCGGTATAATCAATGTATTTGATAGCGATCAATACGTTACCCGCTATTATCTCGACGCCAATAAACAAACTCAAAGTCTGAGTTACACTCTTCCCGGCGAAGTTATATTCCGGGGAAATTTAAAAATTATAAATAATTCTTATGCCTCGCGCTTTACCATACCGAAAGATCTCAGCTACAAAAATCTTTATGGACGCATAAAAATTTACGGTTGGGATAGTAATTCCGGTTCTGACCTCGTTGGCTGTTACGATTCTTTGAAATTCATCGGTTCAATTCAGCATCAGGATACCATCGGGCCGCAGATAAAAATCAATTTTGAAGGGATGAATTTCAAAAGCGGTGACGTTATACCAGTCAATGCTAATCTGGTTGTCTCCATCCAGGATCCGCTCGGAGTCAATATCGCCGGAAAACTTGGACATGACATCACCTTTACTTTCGATGGCGATGACAATCTTACCTATAAAATGACCGAGGATTTCGTTTATGACATCGATAGCGATTCATCCGGCGCAATTGTAACTCATTTGCCAGAACTTTCTGCAGGAGTTCACCAGATCACGATTAAAGCCTGGGATAATGCCAATAATTATTCGATTGCCACCAGCGAGTTCACTCTGGCATCCTCCGAAAAGCTTAGCCTGGAAAAAGTCGTGAACTTTCCGAATCCATTCAACCGTGAAACCGATTTCGTCTTTTATCTCACCCAACCCGGACAGGTAAAAATTTCCATTTACACGATTCGCGGACTGCGCATTAAAACCGTCACCGACCATACAATCCTATCCCCCGGATTCCACCAAATTAGCTGGGATGGGTATGATGACTTCGGGGATGAAATCGGGCGCGGCATTTACCTCTACAAAATCCAGGTCAATTCTCCCGACTCAAATCAAAAAGATACATACATTGGTAAAATGGTGAAATCTTGACCGCTCCGCTCAATTGGTACGGGATGCCGGTTGTACTGGCCTCGCAGTCTCCCCGACGCAAAGAAATCCTGAACATGATTGGCCTCAAATATGAAGTCTGTATCTCGGAATACATCGAAAACAATCAGATCGATGCTCTTCCTGGAACTATGGTCCTACGGCATGCCTTGCACAAAGCTCAGACGGTAGCAACGCACTATCCCAAAGCCTGGATCATCGGCGCCGACACCATCGTTGTCTGTAACGAGGTCATCCTGGGAAAGCCCAACGATGATGCGGAAGCGATCCGGATGCTAGAATCGCTCAGCGGAGTTGAACACCGTGTCTTCACCGGATACTGTGTGCTAAACTCTGCCAATGGTCGATCATTACAGAATGTTGTGCAAACCCGGGTCACTTTTAGAAAATTATCGCTGAGTGAAATTCGCTATTATATCGAAAATTATCACCCGCTGGATAAAGCCGGAGCTTATGCGATTCAGGACTTCAGCGCGATATTCGTCGAGAAAATCGACGGTTGTTTTTATAATGTGGTGGGCTTTCCACTTCCGGCCTTCTACGAACAGGTAAAAAATCAGTTAAATACCTGCCTTTAAAAGTTTTTATTGAAATTTAATAGAAATTTCCTGATATTAACTCTGAGTGTTAAGCGCAGGAAGATGAATGGTACCGTTTTATGAAATACTAAAACAGAACCGCGAGTCCCAGGGACTTACGGTTGATCAGATTTCCGACCGGACTAAGATCAATAAAGATATCATCAACGCCATCGAAGCCGGCGATTTATATATTTTACCAAAAACCTACCTGCGCCTATTTTTAAAAGCCTATGCGCTGGAAATAAAAATAGATCCGCAAGAAATACTCGATAACTTTGAGGAATTGCTGGGCGACACTGAAACTCCATCAGCGTCTTTGCATACCGTCGATCACAACCCAACAAACTCTGAAATACCCGAACCATCTGAAAGCCTTTCATCCGATAAAAAGCAGAGTCGCAATTTTGCTACCATTGTGATTATCCTGGTATTAATCGTTTTTATGATTTCCGTTCTTAAACAGGTATTATTAGACGAAAAAAAGAAAAATATCTCCGCCGCATTTCCGGTGGTGACTACCAGTGATACCACTCAAAATACAGTCGCCAAAGTCGATACCCAAGCCGTGATACCGCAAAGTGAACTGAAATTAACCATCCTGACCAAAGACAGCTGCTGGGTAAGAATTATTGTGGATAATCGGGAAACTTTTGAAGGCATCCTCCCGCCGCGCTATAGAAAAGAGGCGGTTGCCTCTGAGCAGTTTGACATTCGGGTTGGTCGTCCAGCCTGCGTAAATCTGATTCTAAACGGTAAAGACTTAGGATCGGTGGGCGCGCCAGCGATTCCCACCCGCCTCATAATCACTAAAGAGGGAATAATCCGCCGTCAGAGTTTCTCGACGCACTGATTGCTCGATTTCTAGACTTTTCCATTCCATCTAAATATTTTTAAAAATTGCTTGACAATGAGCATTTTTTGTTCTATTTTTGTGGGTGAATGTGGTGCATTATCCCATATAATCCCAAAAATGCGAGGAACCTGATAATCTGATGATTACTGCTTTTGCCGGCGAAACCTGCCATCCGCTCGACGATAAAAATCGTCTGAGCATTCCGGCAAAATACCGTCGCTGGCTGGCGGATGAGGATACTGAATGCACCTTCGTTGTAACCAAAGGATCCGATCCCTGTCTGGTATGTTATCCGGCTACTGAATGGGATACTCTGTCTGAGAAACTCTTGAAATTATCCTACTTCAAGAAGAAAAACCGAGCTTTCATTCGGGCGCTGGCACGCAGTTCAGTACGTTTAAAATGTGATGGTCAGGGGCGCATCCTGATTCCACCGACCCTGCTTGAATACGCCAATATCAAAAAAGACGTAATAATTATCGGAGCTTTGAACCGCTTGGAATTATGGGATCCGCAAACTCTCGCTCAGCACGAGGAATCTACGATTCCGCTGGACGATGAATATTTCGAAGACCTGGGCGATATACTTTAGTATTGATTTTTGGAACGTTATGACATGAATACCCTCCATATTCCGGTATTGGTTAAACAAACGATCGCATTTTTAGTTAGTAAACCATCAGGAATATATGTTGACTGTACGCTCGGTACCGGGGGGCATTTTCGGGCTCTATCCCAACATTTAGATCGCGAGTCGTATATGATCGGAATCGACGCTGATCCACAGGCAGTCCAACATTGCACAGAACATCTTTCGATTTCTCAACCTCATCAATTCATCACTTCTAATTTCGCTGATTTGAAACGAGTTTGCTATCGAGCCGGTTTTCAAAGCGTGGACGGTATTCTGATGGATTTAGGCCTCTCATCTTTCGCGCTGGATAATTCTGCCCGCGGCTTCACTTATAGTCAGAATGGGCCGCTGGATATGCGCTTCGCGCCGAATATCAGTCAAACCGCGGCGGATTTTATCAACACTGCTTCTCAATCAGAATTAGTCCAGGTTTTCCGCGAATATGGAGAAGAACGTCATAGCCAGAAAATCGCCCGACGCATCATTGAAGAGCGGGCTAAAAATGCGATCGATACCACCGACCAGTTAGCCGCGATTATTAAAGCGATTGTACCGGGTGAATTCCGGACCAAATCACTCAGTAGGATTTTCCAGGCTATTCGCATTTATATTAATAATGAATTGGAGGTTTTACGCGAGGGGCTTTCTGCGGCTGTTACACTGTTAGCCCCATCTGGTCGGCTCGTTATCATCTCCTATCATTCGCTTGAAGATCGAATCGTTAAACAATATTTTAAAAATGAAGCCCGCGACTGTACCTGCCCGCCGGAATTTCCGGTTTGCCAGTGTCATCATCGCGCCCGATTAAAAATTTTAACTCACCGACCGATTTTACCTGACAAATTTGAAATTGAAGATAATTCGCGGGCACGGAGTGCCAAACTGCGGGCGGCTGAAAAATTGCCAGGATAAGCAATGCATACCAACCTTAGACGTAAATCAGTACGCAAATGGAAGAAGAATCTGCTCTGGATGAGTGGATTCCTCCTAATAGTCGGTTCGATGGTATTCTATCTGTGGATTTATAACCATACCAGTTCATTATATAAAGAAATAGAACAGTTAAGACGGAAAGAAGCCAGCCAGGTCGCCCAGAATCGGATGCTGGTGGTTGAAATCGAAGGTTTAAGCCGGGCAGATCGGATTAAAAATATCGCAATGACTGAAATCCAGATGGTCACTCCGGCGCCAGAGACTTTGGCCGTGATTCTGGACCCCAAAATATTAGCAGTTAAATAATGGCAAATGCTTTAAAATCGATTCGCATAAAAACCATTATAATCAGCACTTTGCTGGTCACTCTCTGGTGTGTGCTGGTTGGTCGGTTGTTTTACATTCAGGTTATAAACTCCAAGAAATATCAGGAGTTATGTAACAATCAATCTAAACTGCGCCAGGTGATTTTAGCGCATCGTGGTGTCCTTTATGATCGTAGTGGTAAAGCTTTGTCCGTCGACCTGATCAGTTATTCAATTGCGGCGCATCCCTATCTTATCCGGGATAAAGCTCAACTAGCCCGCAATCTGGCGCTGGATCTGGGTGAAAAACAAAAAAAATATCTCACTCTCCTCAATTCCGATAAAACCTTTATCTGGCTGGAACGCGAAGTAGCACATGAGCGCTTTCAGAATTATGAAAAATACGAAAAAACACCCGGCCTGGTAATTGATAAAAAAGTCAAGCGTTATTATCCGCTGGGCGAGATAACCGGTCAATTGCTTGGTTTCACAAATATTGACAACAAGGGAGTCTGCGGATTGGAATGCGGCTTTGAGGGTTTACTGAGTGGAACTCCCGGCTGGATCACTGTCCAGAAAGATGGATGGGGTCGTCTTCATCAGCGACCCGATTTGCCCTCAAAAAGTGCCATCGACGGACATGATATCGTCCTGACGATTGATCAGGAGTATCAAACAATTTTGTACGAAGAACTCCTTAACGCCTATACCAAGACCAAAGCCGAAAAAGCCATGGGAATTGTGATAGATCCGAATGACGGCAGTATCCTGGCGATGGTCAACATTCCTTCATTTAATTCTAATAATCCATCTGATTACACGATTTCGGCTCAGCGCAACGGAGTCGTTTCCGATATTTTTGAGCCGGGTTCGATTTTCAAGGTCGTCACCGCTACCGCCGCGCTGGAAAATAAAGTGCTCCAACCCAACCGTAAAATCGATTGTAATCCCGGTTATATTCAGGTTGGTAACCGGATTATTCGGGATCACGACAAATACAGTATTCTGACATTCGCTGAAGTAATCAAAAACAGCAGTAATGTCGGAACCATCAAAGCGGCTCAGATGACCGGCAAAGATCAGATCTTCAACTACGCCCGTAAATTCGGTTTCGGTGCCAAGACCGATATCCAATTTCCCGGCGAAGAAAAGGGGATTTTACACCCGTTTAATAAATGGACTGATTTAGTTCTGGCGCAAGTCGCGATCGGTCAGGGCATCGCCGTAACGGCTCTCCAGACCAGTATGGCCTTTGCTGCGATTGCCAATGGCGGTTTGCTCCTAAAGCCGCAAATCGTCAAGACGATAAAAACCAAAGACAACCTAGAAATTTTTAATTCTCAACCGGTTTATATCCGGCGGGTAGCCAGCGCCGAAACCATGACTCAACTGCGCGAGCTCCTGCGATTGACCGTCGCCAGCGGTACCGGTATGCGGGCTGACATCAATGGTTTAGCGATTGCAGGTAAAACCGGCACGGCTCAAAAAGTCGTAGACGGCACTTACAGTCAGAAGGATTATATGGCTTCCTTTGTAGGCTTTTTTCCGGCTAATAATCCCAAGTTATTATGCGTGATCGTCATAGATAATCCCAAAGGCGACCGACACACCGGCGGTGGCGTCTCAGCTCCGGTGGTTCGGGAAGTATTCAAACGCATTGTAAATCAATCCGACGATCTATTCTTTGATGATCAAGCGCCTCTGCCCACTCCTCCGGCAAATTACGCTTATGAAGCCCAGCCCGCGGTGGCGACTGTACCGGCATCAAATTCACCAGATCAAAATTTACATCCCCGTCTTTCGACCCTGATGATAACCAATCAAATGCCCGAACTGTGTGGTAAAACCCTGCGACAGGCAGTCGGAATTCTGCATGGAATTGGTATTGATAACATTGAAATCGAGGGCGCCGGCGTAGTGGTCAGTCAGAAACCGGCGCCTTATACACCGGTTAATCCGCGTGAAAAATGCACCCTGCAACTTAAACCGATTAGGACGCCTCTTGAGTAAATCAATCACCGCAATACTGAATGGAATATCCTATCGTTCACTGGGAAGTTTACCGACGACAATTTCGGAACTCAGTCTCAATTCCCAGGAATTATCGAAAGGAATGCTGTTCTTCGCAATTCGCGGTGCCAAAGACGACGGCCACCGTTATGTGCAGAACGCCATTCAGAATGGCGCGGCCGCGGTTGTAGTTGAAGTCCCGGTAATCATCGATTCGATCCCGCAAATAATTGTCGCTGATACCAAGATAGCGCTCTCCCGCGCGGCGGCCAATTTTTATGACGATCCAACTAAAAATATGCAAGTGGTCGGCGTCACCGGCACGAATGGTAAAACGACCACCGTTTATCTTTTAAATGAAATTTTCAAGTCAGCCGGTATTCGACCGGGAACCGTCGGAACTCTCGGATATTCAATAGAAAACGAACGCTATATATCCAATCTCACTACGCCGGATAGTATCCGCCTTCAGCAGATTTTCTATGATATGGCTATGCGTCAGGTTGAAGCCGCCGCGATGGAAGTATCCTCGCATTCGCTGGCTTTACATCGGGTCGATGATGTGCATTTTAAAGTCGGAGTTTTTACTAATATTTCGCAGGACCATCTCGATTTCCATGCCACTCTTGAAGCCTACGCTAACGCTAAAAGTAAGTTGTTCGGTTTAATTGAAACCGGTGGGTTCGTCGTTAATAATCTGGATGACGAATACGCAGATCTATTCCGCCAGCAGGCTCGTGTTCGCATAGTTAATTACGCCCTGCAGAAAAAGGCCGATTTCAGCTGGGCTCCCGGCGTTGCCTTCTCAAATGGTATCCACGGAAAAATCATAACACCCGGCGGCGCCATTGAGATCGACAGTCCCCTTTCCGGTGAATTCAACCTGAAAAATATACTGGCGGCGACTGCGGTTGCAGTAAATCTGAAGATTGATACTAAATCGATAGCTTCGGCGCTGGCTCGCGTCAGTTCCGTGCCCGGGCGCTTACAGGAAATTAAAGCGGATGGCAAGCAACGTATTTTCGTCGATTATGCGCATACGCCGGATGCGATCATCAATGTCCTTAAAACTCTGCGCACGATGCTCGCTCCTTCCGGTCGCCTGCTGGTAATTTTCGGTTGCGGCGGTAATCGCGATCGCACTAAGCGTCCCAAAATGGCGCGTGCCGTCGAATCTCTGGCTGATCTGGCAATTGTCACAACTGATAATCCACGATTCGAAGAACCTGAAGATATAATTGCCGAAATCGTCAAAGGCTTTTCGGCAGGATACAAGTACCGCGCAATTGTCGATCGCAAAGAAGCCATTCTGGAAACATTAAAACATTCTCAGCCAAACGATATCATCGCCATCCTGGGCAAAGGTCACGAAACCTACCAGGAAATCCGCGGCGTCCGGCATCCATTTTACGATGGTGAAATTGTGGAAAAATATTTCGGTGCCGCCCATGATTGAAGCCGATTTCATTCGGGCTACCGGACTTGGCCGTTTAGTGAATTTCGACGGCGTTATCAGCGGCGCTGAAATTGACACCCGCAAATTACGTCCGGGCACAGCATTTTTCGCGCTGAAGGGCGCCACCTGCGACGGTCACGATTACATTCAAGACGCCCTGCAAAAAGGCGCCGCGCTGGCTGTGGTCACAGAAGAATGGGCGCAGAATAATCCGTTTTCCGCTCCACTCTGGATTGTCCCCAATCCGGAAAGCGCCCTCCAGACATTAGCCGAAAAATGGCGGCTCAATTTTTCAATTCCGATGCTGGCGATCACCGGTACAAATGGCAAAACCACCACGCGCGCGATGTGCGCCGCTATTCTGAACACCACCTATCATTTGCATACCACGAGCGGCAATTTCAATAATCAACTCGGTTTGCCGCTGATCTTACTTAACCTCGAACCCGGGCATAACTTCAGCCTGATTGAAATGGGCACAAACCATTTCGGCGAAATTGAGCGACTCTGCCAGATCGCCCACCCCAATGCCGGTCTGATTACCAATATCGGTCACGGACATACTGAATTTTTCGGCGATCTCGAAGGCGTAGCGCGCGCCAAGGCGGAGCTGTTTGCCGCACTGCCGGCAAATGGCATGGCTTTTATAAATACGGACGATCCCTCGATTGCCCGTATGCCGGTAACCTGTCCCAAAATCAGATACGGATTCGGTTCGGTTGATCTTGATTTCCGCGGAAAAATAAATGGCTATTCCGATAATGGCTGTGCCCGCTTAAACATTAACTCCAAAATTGAAATCCGTCTGGCGATTCCCGGTAAAGTAGCGGCGCTCAACGCGCTGGCGGCTTCGGCGGTCGGTCTGTATTATCAGGTCGATGAAGAAGTTCTCATCGCCGCGCTGGAAAATTTTCAGCCGCCACATCAACGCTTCGTCCAATTCGAATTTGGTCCATATCATATCATTAACGATACTTATAATGCCAATCCCGATTCGACTATTGCGGCGCTGGAGACGTTCCGGCGGATCAAGGTCGCCGGGCGGCGCATTTTCATCATGGGTGATATGCTCGAACTGGGTCAATATGCCGAAACCGGGCACATCCGGGTTGGTCAGGCAGTCGCCACGAACGATATCGATCGTTTCTATGGGATTGGACATATGACCGCACACGCCGCAACCGCCGCCGTTCAATCTGGTCTGCAATGTGTTTATCATTTCGACCGCAAATCCGATTTAATAGCCGCTTTAAAAAGTGATCTCAAAAACGGTGATACCCTGCTCGTGAAAGGTTCACGCGGTAGTCGTATGGAAGAAATCATTGAAGGGTTGAAGGCTTAAAATGTTTTATCATCTTCTGTATCCATTAAAAAAGTATTTGTCGGGATTCAACCTGTTTCAATATATCACATTTCGGGCGGTCATGGCGGCTATTACGGCGCTTTTAATCAGTTTCATCATCGGACCGTATATCCTGAAAATGCTAAGAAAATACCAAATTGGCGAATTGATCCGCGAAGACGGACCTCAGACCCATCAGGCCAAAAAAGGCACCCCGACTATGGGCGGAATTTTAATCCTTTTTTCAGTCGTCGTTCCGGTACTCTTATGGGCAAATTTGACTAACACTTATATCAATCTGATCCTGCTCAGTACGGTTTGGATGGGAATTTTCGGTTTTATTGACGATTACCTTAAAGTCGTCAAGAAAATGAAAAAGGGATTGATCGCCCGTTACAAATTGTTGGGGCAGATCGGCCTGGGAACGTTGATCGGTTGCTATCTGTATTTCTCACCGGAATTTGCCAATATTAACACGATTACTTCGATCCCGTTTCTTAAAAATGAATTCTTAAACTTCGGCTGGCTCTATATACCTTTCGTGATCTTCTTCATCACCGGGATTTCCAACGCGGTCAACCTGACCGACGGTTTGGACGGTTTAGCCGCCGGATTGATGGGAATTGTGGCATTAACGCTGGCAGTCGTAGCTTACATCACCGGTCGTGTCGATTTTAGCAATTATCTTAACACGGTTTACCTGCCGGGAAGCGGTGAACTCTCGATCTTCTGTATGGCCGCTGGCGGCGCATTCCTCGGTTTCCTGTGGTTTAATGCCAAACCGGCTCAGGTTTTTATGGGCGATACCGGTTCGCTTTCGATGGGTAGCGCTTTGGCGACGCTAGCCATATTATTGAAAAAGGAAATATTATTCATAATTCTCGGGGCTCTGTTTATTGCTGAAGCGGTTTCAGTTATAATACAGGTTGGTTATTTCAAGTGGACTAAAAAACGGACTGGCCAAGGCCGGCGTTTGTTCCGTATGGCGCCACTCCATCATCATTTCGAAATGCAGGGCTTACCCGAGAGCAAAATCGTTATTCGTTTCTGGATTGTCGGCATTTTGCTGGCATTGTTTAGTCTAAGCACTTTTAAAATTCTATGATCGATCTGAAAACCAAACCAACTGACCTGAAAAACCTGAAAGTCGCCGTACTAGGCGCCAA
>Ga0265293_10006536_pt1 | contig 18574 bp, 19 predicted proteins | sample Munlanlewell138R_FD_192505 | JGI IMG/M metagenome (GOLD analysis project Ga0265293, IMG submission 192505) | Leachate microbial communities from a municipal landfill in Southern Ontario, Canada - Leachate well 138R | ecosystem: Engineered > Solid waste > Landfill > Unclassified | place: Canada...
AGCTACTGCAGGCGAGATTTATAATTCATATACGTTGGATAATCCTAATGTTACATCAGCTGATGGTACTATCGCTACATTGGGGGAAACACAGATCCTTGGATTTGACCTTAGTGTTAATGACTCACTTGTAATGCCTATTCGTAAAGAGTATGAGGCCCATGATGACCCAACTCTGTTGAGATTCCAAAAACAAGGTTTTTTTGGTTGGGCAGAATTAGGATTCGCTTGTTTAGACAGTAGAATGATTGGAATGGGTGTTATAGATAGAAGTCTGTAATCTAATTTATTTAAACCAGGTACTTTTTATAAAGTGCCTGGTTAATTACGATGAGGGGTTAGCCAAAAGGTTCTGTCCTGCGGTGATGCCTCTTTTAAACCCTGCACTGTTATAGTGCAGGGTTGATAACAAGTTTTGTACGAGGATATATAGTATAATGATATATTCTATTAAAATATGTGCTGTGTGTGGAAATGTTTTTAGGCCCACTAGTCCAAATCAGAAATATTGTGCTTGTTGTAAAGATATTGGCAATAAAGAAAAAAATCGTGATAGATATAGAAATATAAATAGAATTAATAATAACTATAAAGAGTATACTAAAATATGTCCTATATGTAATAATGTATTTCATACATTTTATTCACATAAAAAATATTGTGGGTCTTCTAGTTGTGACATTGAGCGAAAAAGAAGGAATGGAATTAAAGCAGATAAAAAACGTTCAGGGGTTAGAAAAAAAACTAGATTACTAAAAAAAGACGCAATTAAGAACGAGTCTTTGTCGTATATTAAAGATTATTTTAATCAATTTAATTATGAGGTTTTGGATACAAGTTTATATGTAAACACTCATAATGGTTTTATAAAAGTTAGATGTCCACATGGACATATCTGGTACACAACGTTTCATAATTTTAAAGATTGTAGTAATAGATGTTTATATTGTTATATAGATAATAATTATACATCTAGTATTGAACAAAAGGTTAGGGATTATTTCAAAAGTAATCATAACGACGTTGCTATAAGTTATAACGATAGACATCAAATTAGTCCTAAAGAACTTGATATTTTTTTTCCAAGTTATAACGTCGCTGTTGAAATATGTGGGTTATATTGGCATTCTGATACAGCTAAAGGAATTAGTAGAAATTATCATTACGACAAGATGATAATGTGCTATAATAAAGGAATCAGGTTATTAACAATATTTGAAGATGAGATTAACTTAAAATTTGAAGTAGTTGTGTCTAGAATAGAACGCGTTTTGGGATTGACAAAAAATATACTACATGTTAGAGATTGTGTTGTATCAGAAATAGATGTTTTTAATGTTAATAATTTTTTAAAAAATAATTATATTAAAGATTCGTTTGTTGATTCATTTAAAGCTTTTGGGTTATACTATGATAGTTGTTTAGTCGCTATTTGTAGTTTAAGTAAATGTGCTTTTTCAACTACAACATTAAAGTTAAATTGTTTTTGTTGTGAAAACGATTTGTTTATAGTAGATGCAGAAGTTGAGTTATTTAAACGAGTATGTAATTACGCTGTACAACATGGTTATTTAGATATATGTGCTAGTTGTGATATGAGATATGTTGATATATTTGATTCTGTTTATCACCGTTTGGGTTTTACTTTGATGTCAGAAATAAAATACTCACCTCATTATTTTATTAATGGTGTTAGATGTGAGGATTTAATTTTAAAAGAAACGGCTGTGGAACAAGACTTTAATGCAGAAGAGTTGGAGTTATTATTAAAACAAGGTTATAATAGGATATGGGATTGTGGACATAGGTTATATGTATTTCATATCCGTTAGGTCATTTTGGACAAGGCATATATTAAATTAAAGAAAAGGAGAAATAATATGAAAGGGTTTATTAGAAACAATACACCGGTATGGGTACATGCTTTGAAAAGGACAGTGGGTCCTAATCAGATGGTTCAGTTGGATGATTTGTATGAACAGTATGGTAAAAAACATGGTTTATCTGAAGGTAAAGAGTTTGTAGGGTGGCTACGTTCTGTTAAGCTAAGGGATGAAAATAAGTGGCAAATAGTTTTAGAGGAAGATAATTTTGACGATAATAAACGTGTTGAGGTAAAGACTGAAGATGAGTGTGAAGACACAAACAGTGAGGTAAAGGAGTCTGATGTAGAACTACAGTTTACTAAAGCAAAAGGAGGAGGTCTGGTTAATCCAACTAACACAAAGGATTTATCAGTTAAAGATGTTACATCATTATCAGTTAGGAAGGCTAGAGAAATAGTTCCAACAATTACGGATGTTAAATTACTTAAATATGCATTGCAAGAAGCTAGACAATTATCAAATAAAGATAGTTTATGCATAATTTTAAGGAAAAGAATAAAAGAGATTGAAGTTTCTAGGTAGAATTAAAATTACTTTTCAAGGGGGCTACGAATGGCTAGAAGTTTGCTTAGACAACTAGAGCAGATTAGGAGGTCGTCCACGTATAATGACTCTGTATCTAGTGTTAATAGTTCTGTAGTAGCCGAACCTACAATTTCTGGTTCATTAGAAGAAGACCTTAACGTAATTAGGACTTTGATTAAACAACTTAAGGGTACTACTAATTGGTATGACGCGTTAGGTACTTATTTTAACCCAACGAATACTACTTCAGGTGGTGATTACTTGGAGGAGTTTGACTTAAATTCTATTAGGGGTAATACTCTTGATGCTAAGTCTATTATAATAGGTGTGTCAAACGACAATCTGGGAGACGGTTGGACTGTATCAGGAACTAGTACTGGTATTTTGATGGATCTTACTACTCGTTACGCTGGTGGGGGTGGTGGGTTAGATAGAACTGGATTACCTATTTTTTCTAGTGTACTTAATGCTGGATCGTACTACGATGAGGGTGGTAGTAATAATGTATGTAGAATAGATGTTCTTAATGGAGATAGTGAGTTATGTTTACAAGACTCGTTTGGTAGAACCATATTTGCTAAGTTTCATGACGCTGTTGATTTTGGTGGTGTTGGTGACGGTACTGACGTGTTTGTGAAGTTTTATTACGATGATATGTCGTATGGTGTAGAGTGTGATCTTTCTACAGTATCTGGTCTTTCAGATACAGTTAAATTTATATATCCACAACGTAAACGTCTTTCAGATGTTGCTGAGTATGAATGGCAGCGGACAAAGTTTACTAGTGCCTGGTCTGGTGATATTGGGCTTATGGAGGATGTTCTTAATTTATGGAGTTATATAGGAACCTCTAATGATATAACAAATCCAGGAGCATGGACTAATGAAGGTGCTAATTACATACTACAGTCAAGTCCTGATGATTTGACTACTGCAATAGATTTTTTGAATACTCAAATTGGTAGTAGACTGTATACAGATGATAATTATATTACTGATGGTGATACTATATCTTCATCTCTTGATGCTTTAGATCAAGCATTAAAATCAGTTGCTGATTCAGTTGGTTCAGGATCAGCTGGAAGAAAATATGTTGAATCTGTTGCTTTAGAGATAACTAAGAATACTACACATTATTGGCCAGCAGAGTGGGGTTTAACTTATACTCCTAGTTTTATTCCTGGTAAGGAAGGTGCTAATGTTGATGTATATATAGATGGTCAGTTGTTGGCTGCTGATACTGGTAATGGTGGTATAAATGCGGATAGAGATTATGCAGAGGAAGAAGGACCTACTACTACTGCATCTGGTTTTATGTTTAGGTTTACTATACAAGCGGGTCGTAATATTACGTATATAGTTAGACAGTAATTGTGGAGGATGTATTATGGTTGCTTTATCGAATAGAGAAGAAAATAGTAAATTAAAACAATTGATAGTTAAAGCTGAAGATAAGCAGGTTATAAGTAAAGAAGAAGCTGGTTTTGCTATTACTCTAGTTGAAAGATTTAGGAGTGATATAGAGAAAAAAACTAGACAGATTGATGTTTTAAGAGGAGAGTTGAGTCAATTACAGACAAATGAATTAGTAATTGTTGAATTAATTAATAATATGATTAAAGCAGCTGATCGTGATTTGATTAGGAGAGAAGCGATGAATAGTATTAAAGAAAAAACTAAATATGATAACACTATGGGGTAGAAATGGCTATACCTAGTTTATAGGTAGTAAATTAAATAGATATATGTTAATATATATGGTTTAAATAAGCTATATAATTAAGGACGGGTGAGAATAATGGTGGTTGAAAGCAACAAAGCAGATATGACTATAGATAATATTATAAACTGCTGTTTGTGTGTTTTTCGACCATTTTTTTTGCATAACGGTTGGAGGTTTGACTAGTCATGATAGTATTGAAAAAACAAAGATTTCCAGGTTCTCAGGTACAACTAGTAGTTAGTAGATGTATGGGTATATCGGAGCCACTTATTGGAGAACTAAATGGTAATAATCAAGTTTTTACTACTGTTAATAACTACACATCTGGAAGAATTAGTATTCTATACAATGGACAAGCTTTGCATAGCCCAGATGACTTTATTGAGACCGGATCAAATGAAATAACTTTTATATACATTAAACCAACTATTGAAGATAATTTGAAGGTTACATACGAGTATGAAGATTGTATTGGGGGGGTTCCTGTTAGTGGTAATGATGCTATAGCATATGGTTCGTCTAGTCATACTGTGGTTTTTTCTACTCCTATGGCAACTGTTAATTATGTTGTATATACTAGTATAACTAATGTTATCGATGCCAACCTTTCGTACTATTCAGAGATAATTACAGAAAAGACTGTAAATGGATTTACTGTTGACTTTTCTGGTAATATAGATTCCGATAACTATGTGTTGGAATGGGTTGTTTTAGAGTTGTTTAATTACGCAGGTTAGTGTAAAGGAGAGACACATGATAAGGGCTAATGTAGGAGAGCGTTTTATGATTGTAGTTGCACTTTGGGATGAGGCTGTCGGTATTAATGCTTCTGGGAGAACTGTTTATTATGACATAAGAGATGAAAACGACGATCCTTTATTTCCTCCAATAAATGGAACTCTTATAGAATCTACTGTTGCATCTGGTATTTATAAAAAAATATTATCAATAGATGTTCCTGGAGAATATGTATGTTATGCTGTGTGTGATGATTTTTATTCAAGCACAGAAGAAATAATAATTAATCAGGAAAATATTTATGATGAAGTTAAAGCGTCTAGAGCATATAATTTAAAAGTAGAAGACGTAGTAAGAGATAGTACAGTACCTACAGCTTCACAATTGGTAAGAAATGTTCCTCTTGGTAGTACTGATTATATAATAACTTATATCAAGAATGATGATGATTTGGACTGGTCTTATCCTACAGCTAGTGGTGTATCGTTTGCTTGGTATAAAACCATTAATAGTGAAATGCCATTTAAAATGGGGGATAGTGGAGTATAACACATGGGCTATAATATAAAGTATCTTGTTTCTTCTGGTTTTGATTTATGGTCTCAACCGTGTGTTGAATCAGGGACTGTTTCTAGTGGTATAGGTGGTGGATACATAGAAGTAGAACCAGGTTTTCAGATGATAAGTGTTCCTGTTATATATGGATATTGGTCATCCATTACACATGAGCATGTACATGATGGGGTTACTGTTGCTACTGTTGGTAATTATATTGTAGATCAAATTGAGGATATTTATGGAGCAAATGCTGCTACAATGGTAGAAGTATTTAATACTATTATAGGCGGACATGGTAGTTATTTTAATTTTGTTCCAGGTGTAACTGATTATGCGTCTACCCATAATTTTCAACTTGGGTATTTTGATTTTGGGGCAAATAGTTATGAATATATTGGTTTCTTCATAAAGTCTATACATCCTATAGTTTTTACTATTAAGTGGGGAGATATATAATGGCTGTTAATATTACATGTACTGGTAATATATTTGATAATGTCGGAACAATGTTTACAGGATCTGATGTGTATTATCAAATATTTTTTTATAAAGTTAATGCGGCTAGTTCTTCTTCTACTTGGAGTAATACTAGAAGTTCTATTTTAGGTCAATATAATTTTAATTTGGCAGATTCAGATTTATTGACTACTGCTGGTTCTGCTTCTTCTGGTGACAGGGTAGTGGTAGTGTTTTGGACTGGTGTTACTATTGATAGAAACAGTGACTATTCATTTATAGATTTATGGGGCGCTTTTGAAATTATTCTGGGTTCTGGTCCTGGTATGTTAAGTCAAGATGTGTATGTAAATGATGTTAGTGTGACTACTAATTTAGATCCAATACTTAGCTGGTCACTTCCTACAACTGGTTATGTTAATACTAGTTATACTGCAACTAATACTAGTTATGATACGCATAGTTTTACTATTTCAGGCACTACTATGTATCATTGGTATAGTAGATATGGACAGATAATAAATGCTATAAATCAGATTAACAATTCAGATTATTACTGGGGAGATGATACATTTGATTTAGATGTGTCTGGAATTGCTAATAAAACACATCAATGGTCTGTTGCTGGTACTTATGAGGTTAATTTAGTTGTTGAAGATAATTGTAATGCTACAGTAACAGGTACAAAGTATATAGATGTAAAATGGCATCCACCTTCTCCTGATATAATCATGATACCGTCCAATCCATATCCTAATGAACCAGTGTTGTTTCAATGGGATGGTGTAGATACAGATAATACTATTTTATATATAGACTGGGTTATTAATGATTCAGGTGTTTATGGTAATACCAATACAACTGTTAGTGGGGCACGAGATGATGTAATAGCTCATCTAGATGGACTTGGTACAAGTTGGTGTGGTACATTGGCTTCTGGAGGTGCTTTTACTAATCCAGGAAGTCACGTTATAAACATTGCTTATCATTGGTATGACGGTTTTGATTGGCATCATGATACATACAATAAGTCGTTTATACAAGAGTTGATTACTGGTCCAACGGTTGATTTTACTCAAGTTCCTACTAAAGCTGCTATGGCTAATGTGGTAAAATTTATTAATAACTCTAGTAATATAGATAGAGTTGGGTTAGGATTACCTGATTGTAATGAATATGATTGGACGTTTACTTATGATGACACTTCTATTGATTATTTAGATAAACTATATAGTTACGAGTTAGAGGTAATGGCAACCTCAACAAATTCACAAGTAGAGCTTTGTGCTTGGTGGAGTGATGGGTGGGATACACATAGAACATGTGTATATAAAGATGTAGTCTTTGCAACTACTGTATCAGTTACACCAAATGATTGTTATTATGATTTATATATACTTGGTACTTCTGGTAATGGTTCTGTAACTGGTTATAGTTGGACTATATCATCTGGAACTACATGTAGCGGGTCTTGGACAGAAATATGGTCTAGTCCAATAGATATTGACCAACAAGAAAAATCAATATGTTTCACTTCTGTAGGATGGTATAATATTACAGGGTATATATATGGTACAGGTGATACGCTATGTGATAATTATGTTTTATATATTGATGATGTGTGTCCTACATTAAGTGGTGTTGTTACTTGTAGTGGGATTACTGATGTTATATGGAATGGTACAGGTGTTCTAGATTTAGGTGGGGATTGGGTTCATAGTGGATATGGAACAGAACAATTTTATGCTATGAGAACAGGAACTAATGGTTTAGACGCAACAGGAATGGTGAATAATAATAATATACTATTTTATAAGGCTGGTGGTGTAAATGTGTTAGCATATGACGTTTTGGTCGTGTGGATTAATTTACTAAATTGGTCAGTTATTTCAGAGCTGAGTGTTGCATTCCAGACACTAGTTGATGACAAGTGGACTACATCATTGAATTTAAGTACATATATCAATGTAACATTGTTTAATGAATGGCAGAGAGCTGTAATACCATTATATCAATTTGAATTATCAAGTAATATTGTCCATAAGCTAAGATTTACTAGTCATGATAATATTGGAGTTTACCTGGATGATATATCATTTGGGGTGGGTGTTGTGGTACCAATAGGACTTTATAGTGTAGCTGCTGAGGAGATTGGAGAAAAGACACAACAAGGTAGAGAAGAGTCTATTTCTATAGATGTAGATGTTGTTGACCTTAAGCCGTATGCAAAGTTAGATTTGGGAGGGCTAAGGCCAAACATGAAAAGTAGGGAAAATGTACCGTCGTTGGTATCAACACCAGTTCCTACTAAATTATAATGGAGGTGATATAATATGATTTCACTAGCATTTTCGGTAAGTGATATTAATACAGTTATGTTGATATATAATCAGATAGAGGTGGCACGCTCTCAAACTGAGCTGCCTTCTGATTTGACTAATTATGTAGTTGTGTCAGCAACTGGATTTCCTATTGAGTTGCAACATGGCACTACTCAGTATCAAGTAACAGATCCAGATGGTGCTGCTAATAGTTGGTACATATCTAGATATATAAATACAACCACTAATTCTTATAGTGGTTGGTCAGACCCAGTTTTAGGTGAAGTAGGTGATTTGTTTTATAATCCACTTTATCCGCCAGAAATAGCCTATGGTAGTGCTGATCAATTAATTATAAATAGAATTAGGAGACTTATAGGAGATCCAGTTGGTTTAAGAAGAGAGTATGGAACTGATGCAGAGTCATCTATACATTTTGATAATAAAACTTATGAATTTGATGAACGTGGCTGGCCGGTTTCTATAACAATGGGTGGGGTTCAGATGAATGATAGTACGGATCCTACTATAAATGGATATAGATATTTAAGATTTGATCAAGATATTTCTGTTACTACTGTTTCTGGATGTGTAGAATATGGTGTAGATATATGGTATTATACATTTAGGTTTAGTGATAGGGAAATAATGGAAGCTTATGATAGTTGTCCAGTACCAACTGGATTGACTATGGTTACTTCTAGCTCTGAGGCATACATACTACAAACAGCTATAGATCTGTTGACTCAAAATATTACAGAAAATATGTTTGAAGATGGAGCTAAAATATCCGATGAGGGTAGTGTGTATGATCCATCTCCAGGCATTAATGCTATGGAAAAAGTGTTAGATAGGCTGCAAAAAAGGCTAGATGAGTTAGTCAAGAAACTAATGATGTCTGGTATTACAGGTTATAGGGTAGATTAACTGGGTGGTTACAAGTTTTGTCTAAAAAGTTAACATATGGATTTGTAAAAGAACAGTTTGAAAAAGAAGGGTACTGTTTATTAAGTGAAATATACATCAATGCTTATTTAAAATTAGAGTATGTTTGTATAAATGGACATAAACATAGTATTAGTTGGAATAGTTGGCAACAAGGAAAACGTTGCCCTTATTGTGCAGGTCAGGGAAAACCTAGTATTGAGTTCATTAGAAAAGAATTTAAAAAAGAAGGTTATAAGCTTTTAACAGTTAAATATAAAAATAATAAACAAAAACTGTTTTATATTTGTTCGAATGGACATGTTCATAGTATTTGTTGGAATGATTGGATACACGGGTATAGATGTCCTTATTGCGCTGGTGTGGCTAAAAAAAATATAGAATTTATTAAAGATGCTTTTTTGAGGGAAAATTATAAAGTATTATCAAATATATATATAAATAACAAGACTAAATTAGATTACATATGCCCAGATGGGCATAAACATAGTATTTCTTGGAACGATTGGGTGAACGGTTATAGGTGTCCTACTTGTGCAGTTATAAATAACACTGGTCCAAATCACCCAAATTGGAGAGGCGGTATTTCCTGTGAACCGTACTGTGATGTTTGGCTAGACAAAGAGTTCAAAGAAAGCATTAAAGCTAGAGATAATTACAAGTGTCAAAACCCCGATTGTTGGGGAACAAGTGATAGATTATGTATTCATCATATTGATTATAACAAGAAAAATTGTTCGCCGGATAATTTAATTACATTGTGCATTTCATGTAATTCAAGAGCAAATAAAGATAGAGAGTACCATACAAAATGGTACAAATCATTAATAAATAAAAGTGTCTATAAATAGGAGAACATTACTATGGTTAGAGGAAGAATACACCCAAAGACTAAGGATAAGTTTCGTAAATCTATACGAGATGTTATTAAAGGTTTGAGTAGAAAGGTTGCTGTTTACCAACAACCTATTAAAAATGAGTGTCCTAATTGTTATTATGACAAGATGACAGATTCTTCTACAGGTAAGTGTAAATGGACTCCAGCACAAGCACAGCAAAGGCAGCTAGAGTGGGAAGGTTCTGGTAACATTTCTATACGATACAAATATTTTCTTAAGGGTAGATGTCCAATATGTAAAGGTAAAGGATGTACTGAGACTTTGAGAAGAACAATTGTTGATTGTCTTGTTACGTGGGATCCTGATCAAACATCTTTTAGTAATGATATAACATATACACCTGCTGGTTCAGAAGGAAGTACAGTTGTTTCACTTAAAACTGATCCTAAAAATTATGACTTATTTAAAAATTGTAGTAAAATAGTAATAGATGGAGTAGAATGTAAGTTATCTCGTCCGCCTATTTTAAGGGGCTTAGGAAATCAATCAGTGTTGATTATTACAGCTTTTACTACTGAGAAACCAAAAATAGATAGTTCTGAGATAATCAAGGAGTATACGTAATGGCTAGTGTTTATGTAAAGAAACAAGTTGTTAGAAATGTTAATAAATTTAAAAGTGATTTTTATGCCTATTTTATGGATGAGGTATTAAAAGAAGTTCCAAGTATAGTTGAGTTTGTGTCAGATTTATATAATGACTTACTTAATAATAGAATTGTAGACAGGAGCAGTAAAATAAGGGTTGAGGAATACCAAGATTCTTTTTTGGAGCAATTTAGTTCTTACGATTATGTAGTACTAGATCATAACGGTGTTAGTTTACGTTGTCCTGATATGACAGATTTTCCTTTTGGTGTTGGTAAGTTGGGTAATTTACAAACTATATTAGAGGGAATGCCTTATGAAGCTTTAGAAATTCCACATGAATATTACGAACGTTTGACAGGAAAGAAGCCTTTTTCTAGACAGCCATTTGATTCATCTGTTCCTATACAGGAAAGGATTTATGTAGAACGTAAGACAAATAATTTAATTAATGCTGCTAGAAATTTAAACATAATGTTGGCTCCGTATGCTTACTCTAAGATGCAGCCCGTTGACATATTTACACCAGTTAAAGAACATATGATGAAGCAAGAGAAAAAATGGAAAAAAGAAGCATTAAATAAAGCCATGTTAAATGTTGGTAAATAGATGTGTTATAATAGATTGTTGGAGGTATGATAATAATGTCTGAAATGACTAATTTACGTAAAATTGATATTAGTTTACATTATTACATAAAAGAGATTGTTTTATGTGATTTTGTAGAGCAAGAAGAATATATTCCATTGTCTCTTATGCCTGATTTATGTTTGACGGAGTCTAGTACTGGTGAGGTCAGTGAAGTATATGAGGCTCTTACTGAAATGGTTCCTAGTCCAACAGAAAGGGGGCGTGGGTGGAAATACATCGATACTGTTTCAGGAACGTTATGCTCTGGTTTTTTTGATACAGTTTCTGGTAGTAGGGCTGATGGGGTAATAATAAACGGTGTTTCAGAGCAATTAAGCAAAGTAGTAGTATATGATGCATCTCTTAATATAATATCTTCTAATGAGTACATTATTGATTATGTAGATGGAAGGGTTATTACCTCTGGTACTTGTGCTCCAGCATATGTTAGTTACTATTGGAATTATGTTAGTTTTGTGGATGAATGGTCTGCAGTAGAGGCAGCAAACCCACCAGTGGTTGTTATAGATTTACATGGTACTGATAAGACTGGCTATCAATTAGGTGCAGGGAAAAAGGTGACAAGGAAAGTTGATTTTCATGTGTTTGCTACTAATACAGCCGAGAGGAATGACTTAGTAGAGGCACTATATAATGGGTTGTTTTTAAGAAGTTTTCCTATGTTAGAGCTGCCTTTAGGTACTGTGTTAGATTATGATGGGACTTGGTATGGTAGGAGAGATAATATTAATAAGTTAGAAACATTATTTGATGTTAGATCGGTAGATGGTGCATCAATGATGCAGTTTGAAAATGTAACTTCTAGACATGTAAATTTACCTATTTTAATGACTAGAAGTAGAGACGAAGCTGTTTTGAGTGATTTAAATGCGTATAGATCTAAGTTAAGTTTTGATTTAATTTACTATACAAGTATTTAAGTTGACTTTCGATAATTAATGACTATTTTTAATGGTCATTAACGTATTTAGAGAGGTATGATGAGTAGTAAATATACATTAGAAGAAGTTAGATCTGAGTTACTTAAAGAAGGGTATATATTATTAAGTGACGAATATGTAAATAGTAAAACTAAACTTAAAACTATTTGTCCTAATGGTCATCTATATAATGTGTCTTTTGATAAATGGAAATCAGGTAGACGGTGTTTGTGTCAGACCGGTAAGTCTCGTATTACCTTTGAAAAAATAAAAAAATGTTTTGAAGATAGGTCTTACGCTCTTTTATCTACTGAATGTACAAGTACTAAACAATACCTAGATTATATTTGTCCAAACGGCCATAAGCACTCTATTAGAGCAGACCATTTTATGAATGGACATGGTTGTCCGTATTGTGCTGGTAGACCGGTGTTAAATATAAAAGTAATTAGAGAGGAATTTGAAAAAGATGGTTATGTTTTATTAACAGATGAGTATATTAACAGCTCACAGAAATTATATTATATTTGTCCAAACGGACATAAACATTATATTACTTGGGCTAATTGGAAAACAGGATATCGTTGCCCAGAATGTGCACATACTTATAAAAAAAATATTGAGTTTATTAAACATGAACTAGGAAAAGAGGGATACACACTCCTTACATCTGCGTATATAAATAATAAATTGAAATTGCACACATTGTGTCCAAATGGACATGAATACTTTGTAGCTTGGTCTAATTGGTATAGTTATGGGTCAAGGTGTCCGTTATGTAGTCAGTGGGGTTCATCTAAACAAGAAGATGATTTATTTGAATTTGTTTCATCTTTGTGTTCAAATGTGATAAGACATGATAGACTACTTATTAATCCATATGAGTTGGATTTAGTTATACCAGATTATAATTTGGCTATAGAATATTGCGGGCTTTATTGGCACTCAGAGTTAGCTGGTAAAGATGATAAGTATCATTTATCTAAATTAGAAAAATGTAATTCTAAAGGATACAGACTTATTACTATATTTGAAGATGAATTACTATTTAATAGGGATTTAGTGTTTTCTAGATTACGTCATTTTACATATACTGAAATAGGTAAAAAGATTTTTGCTAGAAAATGTGTAGTTAAAGAGTTGGATGCTAATACTGCAAGGACATTTTGTAATAATAATCATATACAAGGTTACGGTTCTGGGGCTAAAGTTAAGTTGGGTTTGTTCTATAATGATGAATTAGTTTCTGTTATGACTTTTTCAAAACCTTCTATAGCAAAAGGGACTAGAACTAATGATGAAACAATGTGGGAACTGCATAGATTTTGTTCTAGAATTAATACCATGGTTGTTGGAGGAGCATCTAAACTTCTTTCCTATTTTGAAAAAAATTATACTTGGTCTAAAATATTAACATATGCCGATAGAAGATGGTCGGATGGTGATGTTTATGATAAATTAGGTTTTACATTTACAGGTATTATTAGACCTAATTATTGGTACTTATCTAAACAGAAACGTATTCATAGGTATAATTTACGTAAAACATCTTATGATAAAACATATCTTACTGAATGGGAACTTCGTAAAAACCAAGGGTGGAATAGAATTTGGGATTGTGGTAATTTAAGGTACATTAAAGTTAATAATTAATAAACTAACCTCTATACATGTAGAAAGTGTTATTGTTATTTTGTCCGTATCTTATACGGAGGAAAAGGCTTATTGTAAATAGACTAGCCTCAGTCTATCATCAATAACAAGGAAGTCTTATCAACCTGAAAAATATTGTTGTAAATAAATAAAGGACATAGGAGGAACAATACTTATGGCTAGAAACAGAATCATTTACGCTTCCCAGAGCGTTTGGGCTAATGGGGAAGTGCTTTACAGGGTTCAGTCGCTTGGAAGTACTACTTCGTTTTCTTCGGAGGATATATTCGAACTGGGCCATTTGGATATAATAGATGTTGTGGATAAATAACGTTGTCCACCTAAGAAGTGATTCTTAGTAAAAAATCTCACGATATGCTGGAAAATCTAGATAAGCTTTCACTACTACCGTATCGGAGTGATAATGTGAAAGATATAGACAATCAGCAGGGAGGAATTATGATAGAATATAGTAAGGAAGACTTATTGAAGTTGTATGATGAATTTGGATCTGTAAAGAAAATAGCTAAAGAGATAAATGTTCCTAAGTCTACTTTAAATAGGTGTTTTGAAAAATACCATATAATACTTAATAAAAGAGTAAAGATTAAAAAGGATGATCTGTTAAGGGTTCTGAAGGAGTTAGGATCAGTATATAAAGTAGCTGATAGACTCGGAGTACAACCACAAACTGTGTATAATTACATAGATAAATATGGTATAAATATGAGTAAGTTTAAAGATAGATTTCCATACTCCAAGGAACAGTTGATAGAATTGTATAATGAATGTGGTTCTATTACAAAAGTAGCTTCAAAACTTTCTAGAAACTACGCAACAGTTAGATATTGGTATAAATCTTTAGATATAGCATTTAATCAATCTGGTATGACTGTTTTTAAAGAACTTAGAAACACACCAATGACAAAAACACACGAATCAGTATTAATAGGTAGCGTCCTTGGAGATGGTAGTATGTGGTTAGCACCACACTCGAATAATGCTCGTTTATATGTAAGACACTGTGAAAAGCAGTTGGGGTATTTACGTTGGGTTCATGGTCTTTTAGCGCCTTTTAGTCGTCCTATAAAACTAACAGAAAAAGCTGGGGATAAGAAAATAGGAGATTGTGTGGTTAAGAATTCAAATTTTTATAGCTTTTACACTATAGCTCATCCTGATATTACATCAATTTATAAAAGATATTATAAAGATAACTATAAGCATGTAGATGATTCTATAGTAGATAAAATTGACCTACTTGCTATGAGTATATGGTTTGGTGATGAAGGTTCTATATTACGAGATAAAAATGGCAATCCTGTATCATGCTCTATCTCCACTAATAGTTTTTTGTATAAAGAACAACTTATTTTAGTAGACGCGCTTAGAAAATTTTTTGACGGTACTATTTCATTAAAAAAACAAGGTGGTAAATATAAAGGTATTCAACGCGATGACTACATTATTTACATGTGTAATAAAAAAGAAGTGAATAAATTTCTTGATATGATTAAATTAGTGCTTCCTGAGTGTATTCATTATAAACTATCATAATTTGGCCCTCAACGACTGTGTGTGAGACTCCTATATAGGATGATGATACAGTCTGACCTAAATGGAGACATTTAGAGGGAATGCCGAAGAGCTTCCCCGCCTGTTAATTAACAGGTCATAAAGTAACAGAACTTGGACGTTCCTGCAGTTGCAGTTACTCTCAACACTAATGATTTTGGTGATGTAAAAACGATGGCTATTCTTGCTCAGGTAGCTCCAGCTAAGCTGGATATGAATGCAACAGCTACTGATTCAACAGCTAATTTAGTCGTTGTTAGTGGTACTAATATGACAGAAACGGATACGTTTTTGCATGGAGTATCTTTAGCAGATTTTGCGGTTGTTTGTGGTAATTTACCTGGTGTTACATTATGGGCACCTGTTCAAGATGAGTGTTCTATTGGGACATTGGCTAATAACATTGACCAGACATTATTTATGGACGAATTATATGTTAATAGCATTGAGTTTAGTTACACAACTGGTGCAAATGCTACAGAGAATTATGGAGCAGAGACAGACAATAAGATGTGGCTGTTGAATGATGGTCGTTTTGTTAATTATGAGTCTTTTACTCTTGATGGTACTGATGTAGGAAATGGATATGTAGATTTAACATTAGCATCTGGTAATAATATTGCTACTTTGTCTACTGGCTTAGGTTTTCTTAGAAGGGATGACAATGGTGCACCCGGTATAACATGGTATGATGCGGATCTTAATGAGATGGTGAACGTAGAAATAGCTGTTGGAGATGGAGCAGGTACTACAGCTTATGTATATGATGCTGAAGTTCCTGGAGTTGCAGTACATAGAGTGTATTTTCCTACCACAGGTAATTATGTTCCTGCGGAAGGTGATAGAATACAGATAATATATGCAGCCGATGCGTATAGCACTGCTACTAATAACACATACTTCACCGCACTTAGTTCAGCGGATAGGCCAGACATGATTGGTGCTATTAGACAGGGTCAAGTAGAGGCTTATGTTGTTGCTGATACTGATTCTGAATTTGATATATCATGGAGACTTACTGGTGTTACTATTACTGCAGATCTGACCCGTGAACCGTTGGCAGAGCTTGGGCACTTGTCTCCATATGACAGGCCGTTGACAATGCCTATTCCTATTACTGTTACTGTAGATTCTACTGCTGGTGATCTTGAGAATTGGTCTAAGTTTGCTGGTAAATTATCAGAGTTTGATGCTAATACATTAGATGACCTCAAACTTGCGGATCTTATGGCTGAGGAAGACCTTAAGCTTGTTGTTAAGATTTATGCACAAACAGATGAAGAAGCAGGCAATGCTACAGCAGACAATAGAACCATAATGACTGGTTCTGATTTAATAGGTCAAAATTGGTTTTTAGATGGGACTATGGGTACCTATTCTGCGGCCGCTCAGACAGAGCATGCACTTAAAACTATTGTAGTTGAGCATTTAAAAATTACTGATGAGGGATCTACTTTAGATGTTGGTGCTAATATGACACAGACATTTGGTTTTAGATCTACCAATGATTTGTATGTGGTTAAAGGTGATTTGTCTATAGATACTATTACTAATGGACATAAAATTAGACGTAACGGATAATATATATTTATAAATCAAGGCAAGTGGGTGGGCAAAATACCCACCCACTTATAAATTACAGGAGGTGTTATGGATGGGTGATATAAAAAGTAGGGAAAGATTGAATAGGGTTGTAGAGGAAGAGATAACAAAGTTATTTGAGTCTATTCTTGATTATGCACAGGTTGCATGTCCAACCTCTGACACTTACAAAGTGTTACGATCTAAGATTTTAAGAGTTGGTAATAATTGTATTAGGACCATAAAGACTAAAATATCTCATTATGATATTGGCTTTGTGGCTACTTCAGAGGATGTTATAGAAAAAATAAAATAACAATAGAATTAAAGTTCTAGGAAATGATTTAATTAATAAAGGTAACGGAGGTATTAAAATGGATAATGAAGTTAAAGACAATGTTGAGGACAGACGTAGTTTTTTAGGTCCTGATAATAAAACATTATACTATATTGTAGCGCCTACAGCTGAGGATATTAGAGGGGCTGATTGGAATTACAGTAAGATTTTCACTAAGAGTTTGATGGAAGGTATAACTACAAGTCATGAGATGACAGATATTCTTATGAGGCGTGGTGTTATAGGTCCAGAGTTTGACCAGAGATCTGCAGAATTGTCTGAAGATCTTAATAATAAAATATTGTTGTTGGAGATGGCTACTACTATAGAGGCTAAAAAGGAGCTTTCTATGGAAGTTTCTAAAGCTAGAGATGAGTTGTTTAGGTGGAACCAAAGACTTAGTGGTCCTATGAGTAATACATGTGAGCAGATGGCAGATGACTCTAGACTAGAGTACTTAACTGCTTGTATTGTACAAAATGAGGCTGGTGAAAGAGTATGGGATTCATATGATACTTTTTTGAAAGAAAAAAGTCAAGGATTGGCTCTTACAGCTAGATTTGAAGTGATGCTGTATTTGCAGGGGATGGACTCTGATTTTCTAAATAAAACACCAGAAGCTATTGCTATGAAAGAAGTTAGCGATTACACTATGGAGCAAGCTACTAATGCCCTTAAAGCGGCTCAAGCAGTTGCTGAGGAAGAGCGTTTGAAGCAAGAGGAGTCTGATAACAATAATAATACTACAACTAGAAAGAAAAAGGCTACTAAAAAAGTTAACGAGAAGAAATAATCATGGATCTTTCTAGCGAAGAGCAAGAAAAATATCTTAATAAAATATTTGCGTCAATGGCAGTAGTCTATATAAATGAGGTCAAAATCATATTTAGGCATCCTTCTACTCGGTTAAAATATGAAGCTGGTATTATGTATGAAGATGCTTATAACAGGGCTATTAAAGATGGGCTATTGCCATTAAAAGAATTAGAATTGTTAATAAAAAAGAGAGGTTTATTTACTGATGAAGATCAAAAACAGATATCTTCTTTAGAATCTAAAATAGAAGCACAAGAATTGTTACTAGCAAAGACATTTAAGGTAAAAGCTAACCAAGATAGAATAAAAAATTATTTACAAGAATTAAATGCTGAGTTGGATAAAATAAGATATAAAAAGTATACTACTCTCATGTTGTCTGTTGAAACAAAAGCAGAGGAAG
>Ga0265293_10006537_pt1 | contig 18573 bp, 18 predicted proteins | sample Munlanlewell138R_FD_192505 | JGI IMG/M metagenome (GOLD analysis project Ga0265293, IMG submission 192505) | Leachate microbial communities from a municipal landfill in Southern Ontario, Canada - Leachate well 138R | ecosystem: Engineered > Solid waste > Landfill > Unclassified | place: Canada...
GGTTTTTCTTGATGGCTAATCGGTAGTAGTTGATTAAATTATCCACTCGGTGCTGACTGTTTTTGATCAGTTTAGCGGTCAGTTGTGCCGCCACTAGCAGCCCGAACGGATTGTCGGAATGAAGCAGCTCGTCTAGCTTATCACGCCAATCCAGCAGCTTGACCGTGGCGAACTCAAACCGAATCGAGCAGCCAGCGAGGTCGCTGGCGTAATGTGCAGGCCGAAAGCTGGGCTTTGTATCGGTCAATACTGCAAGGCTGATAACCGGCTGCGCATACAGATCGCGGATGCGGTAATAATAAATGAACATGCGTTCGGCGAAGTCTTTCTCTGGTTGTCCTTGGACCTCGACGTGAATCAATATCCACTGTTCAGTGCCGTTAAGAAAAGCCACACGAACCAGTTTGTCGGCATAACGCCGAGTATTTTTGGCTTGCACAGTGATTTTCTGTAGCTCTTTATCGAGAAACTCTATCGGCTGCTGCCAGTCAATTAGTTCTGCGATTTCTGGATATAACAGCCGCATAAATGGCTGGAAAAATACTTCTAACGCCTCTTTCCACGGACTGTCGTGATCTTCTTGGGTGGGTTTTTTATCCGTGGACTCCGTGGATGGATTTTGTATATCCATAGCAACCTCCTTGTTGCGTGGTGTATTAACAAGCATTGCAGGCATTAGCCGTCATTCTGCGCATAGAGTTAAGTATAGACAGGAACAGGCAGGCTGCCAGAAAAACGCCTTTCCTTTGTACCCAATCACGGCGGTGCTGAGGTTTTCTGTTGGAACGCAATTTTTGCGCGATGCAGACGCTAAGCCTGCTGGGCTTATGATGTTTAACACCCTTGGCGAGCTGGAAGTGCCACCCATTGCGATTGAAGAGCTGCTGGTCAATGCGTTAATGCATCGTGATTATTTTGATAGCGCCTCTATTCGTATTTTGGTATTCCGCGACCGCATAGAAATCATCAGCCCCGGACACCTGCCCGATAACATCAGCACAGATGAGATCAAGCGGGGTAAAACCAAACGTCGCAATCCGGTCTTGAGTGAACATGCCGCGCATGTGCTGCCGTATCGAGGACTGGGCAGCGGCATCAATCGTGCATTGCAAGCATGGCCGCACATAGAACTGCAAGATCACAAAAGCGGTAATGAGTTTAGAGCGGTAATAACACGCCCAGTAAGTGATGTGCAGGTCATTGCGCCCACAGGAATAGGCGCAGGCGACCCAGTGACAGGTCAAGTCGCACCCCCAGTCCCACCTCCAGTTACACCCCCAGTCGAGACACTGCTACTACTCATCGGTGAGCATGGCGAGTTAAGTAATGCAGGGCTTCGAGAATACTTAGCTGTAAACGATCGTAAACACGTGCGTAAAAGCTATATAGCACCAGCTCTTAAAGCAAATCTTGTAGAAATGACCATCCCCGACAAACCCAATAGCCGCTTACAGAAATATCGCTTAACCCAGTTAGGGAGCGTTGTGGTGCAGCAGTATCAAAACAAAAAGAAGAAAAAATGAGTCGCCAACGAATTCTGATTATCACCCGCAACCTCCCGCCATTAGTGGGGGGCATGGAAAGGTTTAAGAAACCTCTGAATAACTACCTGCGTAGCTACCACTGCGTTAAAAACGTACTCACAATCTTTAGATTGAACGTGCTTTAGCACGGCCCGAAGGGAGAGCGCAGCGAATAAAATGCTCATTTACATATCCCCCGCCAGCGCATCAGAAATAAACCCTTCAGCCCGTAAAGCCGCGACAACTCCGCGAAGTAAATAACTGTTAGCAAAGCCGACTGTGTACTGCCTAGCGTTTGGCTCTGTAGGCATGAGCATTTTAGCGTCAACTAGCTTGCTGATTTGGTACGTTCGTGCGCGAGTAGCTGGGATTATCCCAGCAAAATCAGCAGACTTTACCACTTGTTGGTGAACAGTGATTTCTAATAGATCATGTTCAAGCGGTGTAATAAGAGAGCGTTCACGCGCATACCGTAAGCTGGGCATGAAGATGTGTTTGACCAAGTAATCATGCTGGGTCAATTTTTCTAGCTTTTTTAGTTCCTCTAAAATCCCGCTAAGTACATACAAGCACCAGCTTTCCAACCCTTCAGACGTACCAGCATCTGCTGCAGAGAGCATTGCATAGTACTTGTCGCGGTCATTGCAGAATACGGCCGTAGGGTTGATCACTCTCCCCACAGAGGTCATGTTAAAGCCGTACTGGATTAGTTGTGCATAGGTGAGCAAGCGCACGACTCGACCGTTGCCATTGCCAAATGGATGAATCCAGCCAAAACGATGATGAGTAAGGGCAACTTTCATCAAATCATATTTATCTGGATGCGGCTGGTTAATAAAAGCAACCAATTCCTGCATGTAGCCAGCTACTTGCAAGGCGTCTGGTGGCAGGTGATTTGACTGGGCAATTTGTACGGGGTATGTGCGATAAGCGCCGGGGATTTTATCGCCTTCACGCTCTAAGTTACTCACAGTAAGAGCATGAAGCTCACGAATAAAATGTTCTGTGAGCGCATCGCCTGCCTTTAGTGTTTGCTCGATAAACGTCATGGCTTTTTCAATATTCATGATTTCGTGCAAATGGTCTTGCCCTGTGGCTTCATCTGCAACGACCTGCTCAATATAGTCGGCCAGCGTGGTGTGGTTTCCTTCAATACGGGCTGAGCCTAGGCTTTCTAAGAGATGGAAAATTTGCTTAATCTGCATAAATACCGCAGGCGCGGCAGTGCCAGACAGTTGAAGTCGTCGTAAATGCTCAAGCTCGGTGATGACATCCACCAGAGGTGAGTCAAAACTAGGATTGAGTAACGCTAGGTCGTAATGTGTAAATGTAGGCATGTTATCTACATCCTTTGCTTTCACTATCTACAAAAAAAATCATCTGAGCGTTACATTTTACAGCGTATTGATGGTTGCTGAAGCAAGTATTATTTACAAAATGCACTGGCTGATAAGTACAAGTTTGTCATTGCCTGAACCAGGAAATGCACCCAAGTCAGGGTTAAGCCTAAAACCTCAAATCCGTGCCATGGTTTGGTTTTTGCTTCCCTGCCAAGGCAGGTCCCACATTTGATTGTGCCTTGGTTGGGGTTTTGCGTCAGTAGGGCGGGCATTTATGCCTGCGACAGCTATGCGACAGGCGATGTTGTGGTGGCAGGTTTAATCTGCGGTCGGATGCATGGCATCCTCGTACAGGTGTGACAGGCTCTTGTGGGATCGCAGCTTGCCGATGCGATCTATAAAGCAGCACCGCCTTGCTTTTGTGGGACCCGACTTGTCGGGGAATGGGAAATGCACCCAAGTCGGGGTTAAACCTAAAACCTCAAATCCGTGCCATGGTTTGGTTTTGGTTCCCTGCCAAGGCAGGTCCCACATTTGATTGTGCCTTGGTTGAGGTTTTGCGCCAGTTAAGGCAAGTCCAAAATATTAGGATTAAGCCTAGTCGCTGCCGGATGATCCCGTTCGCGCAAAAGTTGCGCTCCCACAGAGTCTTTGCGGTTAAATCTGGCACGTTGGTAGGGCGGGTATTTATGCCCGTGCGTGTGTCGTCCGGCGATGCGGTGGTGTGGTTTTTTATGTTGGTGTCGGTGCCGTGTTTGAGTGATTCAGGCGCATTAAAAAACCTCGCCATTAATAATGAGCGAGGTTTTTTTAAACGGTTAACGCGCGTTTCCGCGTGGGCTTACTTTACGGTGCTACGGTGCTACGGTGTTACGGAACAATTGGCATCAGCATTACAGTTAATTGTGCCAGTGCCGGGAGCAACTGCTGTAGCAGTAAAGCCTGTGCCGTCAACGAAATCGCCGGCGTAAGTGCAGCGACCACCTGAAGGAGCAGCTGGTGCGGGCTCCCCCATTGAGATCTCGGCTAAGGCGATGCGGGCGTAAGCCACGGCTTCACCTGCGCAGGCTTGGTTGGCGGATGTTACTGTGTAATTTCGGTACGCAGGAATCGCCACCGCCGCCAAAATACCAATAATCGCCACAACGATCATCAGTTCAATTAGGGTGAAACCTTTTTGCATTTGTGCTTTCATGTGTATCTCCTTGTTATTAAAAGTAGGTCCAGTTGCTTGGCGTTGCCAGCTTCTGAGATAACCTGTGTGTATTTTAGCAAGTGCTGTGCCATTGGCTAGTCTACAGCATTGCGTTCTGTGATGGGTTAGGCAAAGATTTTTTATTTGAGAATGGCAGTTAATGACTGTAAGCCTTGCTGTGTATGGGGTGTGCGCTAATGCGGACTTTATCTGTTTTAATTAAATATCGTTTAGCTGTGTTTGCGCTGTAGGCGTATAACCCTTGAGATAGAGCGGTTATTGGTAGGTTGTGACAATTTTTGTCAGGTAGTGACGGTTTGGGTGGGGTTGTAGCGCAAACCCCGCGACGGTTGTGCGGGGTTTTGGTGGTGGGATGTTAGTTGCAGACCAGTTGATAGACCTTGTCTGTGGTCTGGACTTTATCAAATTTGGTGTCGCTGACGGGCTTGCCCTTTTCGAGGGTGGCGCGTTCTTGTGTGGTGCAGTTTAAAATTACCTCAAAAATAATTTGGCGTTCTGCGGGGTCTTTCATGAAGTGGTAGGTGAAGTACTCCACAAGAATTTGGTGGTTTTGTTCGCTGCGCTTTGAGGTGCCGTCAAAGACGGTAAAGGCATTGACCACTGGAGAAATGTAACTCCAGGGTTTAAAGAAGCTGGTGGTGTGTTTCTCGTAAATAACGATGCTGTCTGCTGGTAATTGGCTGACTTTAAATTCATACCAGTCGTAGTCGTAGTAGGCGTGGTAGCCAAACATACATACGCCGGCACCGGCTGAAATAATCCACTTGGGTAGTCTGCCACCGCTTAGTTTTCTTAGCAGGTGAAGGAAGGCGCCTCCGCAAAGACCAACCATCAATACAGCGAAAAGGTGCCATATCATTATTTATTTACTCCGGATAAAAAAGTGGGCTTTCTTAGAAAGCCCACTTAAAGGTTTGAAACTTTATTTTACACGATTCAAGCTCTATGGGTAGCGTACGCGACGTACCATTTCTTGAATTTCTTCTGATGGCTTCTCTGTTAGTAGAGAAACAGTGATTGCAGTGGTGAAGTTAATTGCAGCACCGATACAACCAACAGACAGTGGCGAGATACCGAATATCCACTCGCTAGGCGTGTTCTGCAGGAAGTTTGTTCCTGGGATAAAGAAGATGCCTAGGTAGGTAAAGATATAGCCAATGGTGAAGGTTGAACCAGCTAACATACCTGCAACCGCGCCTCTGCTGTTAATGCGGGCAAAGAAGATACCCATCATTAGTACAGGGAAGATTGAGGATGCTGCAATACCAAACGCCAACGCTACTGTTTGTGCCGCAAAGCCGGGCGGGTTAAGACCTAGCCAAGTAGCCACGATAATAGCCACAGTCATAGAGATACGCGCATAGAGCATTTCTTGTTTGTCTGTGATGTTGGGCGTTAGGGTGTTCTTCAACAGGTCATGACTTAGTGCAGACGAAATGGCCAGTAGCAAACCAGAGGCTGTGGACAGTGACGCTGCAATTGCACCCGCAGCCATCAAGCCGATCAACCATGGTGGCATGTTGGCAATTTCTGGCACAGCCAATACCATGATGTCGTTGTTTACAGTCAGCTCGTTACCCATCCAGCCGCGCTCTTCAGCTTTGTCGAAGGTTTTGTCTGGGGTAGGCAAGGTGCCGTCGTTGTAGAACTGAATACGACCGTCGTTGTTTTTGTCGTTAAAGGTTAACAGACCCGTAACTTCCCAGTTTTTGAACCACTCTGGACGCTCTTCGTAAACCAGTGAAGGTTGATCGGTGCCCTGTGGGAAAACTGTTTCGATCAAGTTCAGGCGCGACATTGCAGCTAGTGCAGGTACTGTGGTGTAGAACAGAGCAATAAATACTAGTGCCCAACCAGCTGACCAGCGTGCATCCTGAATGTTTGGAACGGTGAAGAAACGAATAATAACGTGTGGTAGACCTGCAGTACCCACCATCAAGGTTAGGGTGAACAGGAACATGTTCCACTTGTTAGATACGTCTTGGGTGTAGTCCTGGAAACCTAGGTCACTTACCACTTGGTTTAGCTTGTGCAGTAAAGGCATACCTGAAGCGGTGTGATCACCCACGAAACCAGCTTGTGGGAAGAAGTTACCAGTCATCATCAGCGACAAGTAGATGGCAGGAATGGTGAAGGCAAGAATCAATACAACGTACTGAGCTACCTGGGTGTAAGTTACACCTTTCATACCGCCTAATACTGCGTAGAAGAATACTACGATAGCTGAGAGGATTAGACCCCAGTCAGCGCTCACTTCCAAGAAGCGGGCGAAGGCAACACCAGCACCAGTCATCTGACCGATTACGTAGGTTAGCGAGATAATGATCAAGCACACAACCGCAACCACACGTGCTGCTTTACTGTCGTAACGCTTACCAACGAAGTCTGGCACTGTATAGGTACCGAAGCGACGCAAGTAAGGAGCGAGTAGGGTAGCAAGTAGAACGTAGCCACCGGTCCAGCCCATAACGAAGGATGAGTTAACGTAACCAACGGAAATCAAACCAGCAACCGAAAGGAAAGATGCAGCAGACAGCCAGTCAGCCGCTGTTGCCATTCCGTTCATTACTGGGTGAACTTCACCACCGGCGATGTAGAACTCTCGTGTTGACTTTGCACGTGCCCATACTGCAATCCAGGTATAGATTACAAAGGAGCCCAGTACAAAGATCATATTGATCGCAAATTGACTCATGGTTACTCCTCCAGGCCGTATTCTTTATCTAGCGCGTTCATTCTCCAGGAATAGAAGAAGATTAATGCTAGGAAAGTAAAGATTGCGCCCTGTTGTGCAAACCAGAAGCCCATGTCAGCTCCACCGATGTGGATACCCATTAAAAGAGGGCGTAGTAAAATACCAAAACCATATGAGACTGTTGCCCATATGCAGATGGTGATGATGATTAAGCGTAGGTTGGTTGCCCAGTACGCCTTATCTCTTTCGGAAATTTCTTTTGGCATGATTATGCGCTCCACGTATTCATTGTATTTGTTAGCTAGGATTGCTTAAGGTTGTTGTTTTTTTGTGAGTAATTCCTCTTCAGCCTCCACTTTCATGGGTTTTAGTTTATAAAAATTGTTAAAATTATTTAACAGCCGTTTCCTTTGTCACCACTGGTTTTTAGTGGTTTTCCTTGGTGATTTATACTAGACCGTAACAAATTGTTTTCTATTCGACTTTAGAATTCTTAACGTTAGCGTGCTAAGTATATTTTGGGTGCTGTGGTTGCGTTTTTGTAAAGCGCAGCAGTTAAAAAAATCGTTTTCGGTGTGGAGTTTTTATTCATATTTTTGCTGGCGATTGAATAAAAGTGTTGTGGTTCAATAGGTTGGCTGAGGGTTTGCGATTGGTTGGCTGGTTGGGTTTGGTTGTTATGGTGCGATTTAAGTTTTTTTTCTTGATTCGGGTCAAGTGGTAGGTGGGTGTATAGCTTGTTATTTTGGTGACCTACTACTAATGAAGGAGCGCGACATGACAGATTCTTGGTTACCCAGCCTGATCACCGCTACCCCGCAAGAGGGCTTTGAGTTGGCAATTACTCTAAGCCGTCGTGGGGTTAAATATACTCAGCCTGATCCGGAGGTGTTGCATAAGTTACGTCCTGAATACGCTAATTCGGCAGATTCGTTGACGGCGGCCTCGCATGTGATTGCGGTTAATTTCCAAACCGTGGCGGCTGCCAATAATTATTGGCGTACTTAAACCATCTCGCGAGGCTTTCATGGCCTCGCTTTAACAGCGCGGGCATAAAATGCCCGCCCTACCGATGTTGGGCTCCAGCAAGAGCCTGTTACGCGCGTAGGAGGATGCCATGCATCCGACCACTGATTAAATCTGCCACCAGCGTGCCGCCAGATACACTGTTGTCGCAGGCATGGCCTCCCCCTACCAATGATCGCGTTACCAAGCGCCGCTTTTGTGGGAGCCTGTTACGCGCGTAGGAGGATGCCATGCGTCCGACCGCAGATTAAACCTGCTACCACCGCGCCACTAGATACACCGCTGTCGCAGGCATGGCCTGCTCCTACCAATGAACGCGTTATAAAGCACCGTTTTTGTGGGAGTACAGCTTCTGGGCGTGGCGGACTATAAGTCAACTCAGGAATTCAGGATTGGCACTTGCTTGTGTGGGACCCGACTTGTCGGGGAACTGAAAGTGCACCTAGGTCGGAACTGTGTAAGAGACTCTAAGACTGTGCCATGGCTTAAACCCAGGTTCTCTGCCAAGGCAGGTCCCACATTTGATTGTGCTTTGGTTGAGGTTAAGCCAAGCCCAAATCTTTAGGATTAAGCCTAGCGGCTGGCGGTTAGTGTGATTTGCGCAAAAATTGCGCTCCAATAGGGTATCTACAGGTCCGTGCCGATTGTTGGAAATAAGGCTGTGTGGGGATGAAAACCGGTTAATAAACTGTGTTAGAATTGCAGCTTTTATTTAGGGGTTGCGCCGATGCTTAGGCAGGTATTTAAACTCGTAGCGGTTTTGCTGCTCAGTGTGGGTTTTGCTTGGGCGGACTCAGGCACGGAATTTGTACGCCAGAAAATGCTGCGCTTGCAGCCTGATTTGGTTATAGAGCAGGTCAGTCCTGCGGCAAAGCCAGGCTGGTTTCAGGTGCAGGTCCGTGGTGGACAGTTTTTATATGTAGATGAGGCGGTCGAATATATTTTGCATGGGCAGCTTTACCACGTGCAGGGCGACTCCACTGTGAATTTAACCGAGCAGGCACAGCAAAGGCTGCAAGCGGCTAAATTGAAAACTCTGTCAGTGGATGAAATGATCATTTTCCCGGCAAAGAATAAGCGCGCCAGTATTACGGTATTTACCGACGTAGACTGCAGTTATTGTCAAAAACTGCATGCTGAGGTTGAGCAGCTCAATGCGCTTGGTGTAGAGGTGCGTTACTTGGCCTATCCGCGCCAAGGGTTATCTGGCAGTACGTATAACACCATGGTGAGCATTTGGTGTGCCGATGATCCATTGGTGGCGATGACGAAGGCTAAACGCCAACAGCGTATTGAGAAAAAAACCTGTAAGCATCCTATAGACAAGCATTTTGCCTTGGGGCGTATGTTTGGTGTTCAGGGAACGCCGACAATTATTTTAGACAGTGGCGAATTACTGCCCGGCTATTTGCCGGCAGAGCAATTAGCTGCTCGTGCGATTAAAAATTAATGTGAATATCAGTGGTGGCCCTAGGGCTGCCTATTTTATTTTAGAGAGGTTAGCGCAGCGTGAAACCGGTTAAGGTAGGAATTTGTGGTTTGGGCACCGTGGGTGGCGGCACTTTTAATGTACTGAAACGCAATGCCGAGGAAATTACTCGTCGCGCAGGACGTACGATAGAAGTAGTGCAGGTTGCTGCGCGCTCAAATAATCCTCTGTGTGATACAGGCGATGTGCCCGTCACCGATGATGTCTTCGCGGTTGCTGACAACCCAGATGTCGATGTTGTGGTTGAGTTGATTGGCGGTTATACAGTTGCCAGAGAACTTGTGCTTAGGGCTATTGAAAACGGCAAGCACGTTATTACGGCCAACAAAGCCTTGATTGCGGTATATGGCAATGAAATTTTTGCCAAGGCACAAGAGAAGGGCGTCATGGTTGGTTTTGAAGCAGCCGTGGCGGGTGGTGTTCCTATTATTAAAGCTATCCGTGAAGGCTTGGCGGCGAACCGCATTAACTGGCTGGCAGGAATTATTAACGGTACGGGCAACTTTATTCTGACTGAGATGCGTGAAAAGGGCCGTACCTTTGAAGATGTGCTTAAAGAGGCGCAGGAGTTGGGCTACGCTGAAGCTGATCCGACCTTTGATGTGGAAGGCATTGATGCGGCGCACAAGCTCACGATTCTGGCCTCGCTGGCTTTTGGTATTCCATTGCAGTTCGAGAAAGCCTATACCGAGGGTATCACCCAGCTAACCACTGAAGATGTGAATTACGCCGAAGCTTTGGGCTATCGTATTAAGCACTTGGGTGTGGCGCGCAAAACCGAGCAGGGCATTGAGTTGCGTGTGCATCCGACCTTGGTTCCTGTTGATCAGCTGCTGGCTAATGTGAATGGCGTGATGAATGCGGTGATGGTTAATGGTGACGCGGTAGGCAGCACGCTTTATTACGGTGCGGGTGCTGGTATGGAGCCGACTGCGTCTGCGGTTGTGGCTGATATTATTGATGTAGCGCGCACGCTGGAAACCGAGCCTGGTGAGCGCGTGCCTGCGTTAGCGTTCCAAGCGAATGCTTTGTCAGATTACCCCGTGTTGCCGATCGAGCAGTGTGAGTCCGCGTATTATTTGCGCATTAAAGCGCAGGACCATCCGGGCGTGTTGGCGCAGGTGGCTACTATTCTGTCTGAGCGTGGGATTAACATTGTTTCGATCATGCAGAAAGAAGCCGAAGAGCATGATGGCTTGATTCCGATTATTTTACTCACGCACCGTGTGGTGGAAGCGCGCATGATTGAAGCCATTGCTGCGCTTGAGGCTTTGGATAGCGTGATTAATCCAGTGGTACGTATCCGCGTTGAGCAGCTTGATTAAGTTTTTCAGTACAACGCCTAACAAAGGTTTATGAGCATGCGTTATATCAGTACTCGCGGCCAAGCGCCGGCGATGAATTTTGAAGAAGTATTATTGGCGGGTCTAGCTAGTGATGGCGGCCTTTATGTACCTGAAAATCTGCCTCGTTTTACACTGGAGCAGATGCAGTCTTGGATTGGCTTGCCCTATCACGAGCTGGCGTTTGAAGTGATGCGTCCTTTTGTGGCGGGCAGTATCAGCGATGCTGATTTCAAAGCTATCTTGCACGATACCTATGGTGCTTTTGCGAACAAGGCTGTGGCGCCTTTGCGTCAAATTGACAGCAATGAGTGGGTGTTGGAGTTGTTCCATGGTCCAACGCTGGCGTTTAAAGACTTTGCGCTGCAGCTGCTAGGCCGTTTACTGGATCATATCCTGACCAAGCGTGGGGAGCGTGTGGTTATCATGGGCGCGACTTCGGGCGATACCGGCTCTGCAGCGATTGAGGGTTGCCGCCGTTGTGAGAATGTGGATATTTTTATTCTGCATCCACATGAGCGTGTTTCAGAAGTACAGCGTCGGCAGATGACCAGCGCGATTAGCGATAACATTCATAATATCGCCGTTGAAGGTAACTTTGATGATTGTCAGGAAATGGTTAAAGACAGTTTTGCTGATCAGAGTTTCTTGAAGGGTACGCGTTTGGTGGCGGTGAACTCCATCAACTGGGCGCGCATCATGGCGCAAACCGTTTATTACTTTCACGCTGCGCTGCAGTTGGGCGCGCCACATCGTTCGGTGAGTTTCTCGGTGCCGACGGGTAATTTCGGTGATATTTTTGCCGGCTATTTAGCGCGCAATATGGGTTTGCCGATTAATCAGCTGATTGTGGCGACGAACCGTAATGATATTTTGCACCGCTTTATGAGTGGGAACCGTTACCACAAAGATACCCTGCATCCGACGTTGTCACCGTCCATGGATATTATGGTGTCGTCCAATTTTGAGCGCTTGCTGTTTGATATGCACGGCCGTAATGGTGCCTTGGTGGCGGAGCTAATGAACAGTTTCCGTGCTACGGGACAGTTGTCTGTAGAGGATAGTCGCTGGACTGAGGTGCGTAAGCTGTTTGACTCGCTAGCGGTGGATGATGAGCAAACCTGTCAAACCATTGCCCAGGTGTATGCGCAATGTGGAGAGTTGCTTGATCCGCATACGGCTATTGGTGTGCATGCAGCGCGTGAATGTCGTCGCAGTATGTCTGTGCCAATGGTGACGTTGGGCACGGCGCATCCGGTTAAATTCCCAGAGGCGGTGGAGAAGGCGGTTCCGGGTGCAGCTCCACAGCTACCACCGCATATGGCTGATTTATTTGAGCGCCAAGAGCGTTGTACGGTGTTGGCGAATAACCTGAAAACCGTACAGGATTTTATCAGCCAGCACGGCAACCGTGGTAAGCCGTTGTAACTTATAGTGCACGCGCGGGCATAAATGCCCACGCGAAACCTTTGTAATCCACATCGCCCAGAAGCTAGGCTCCAACAGAAGAAGCTGCGTCTTTTTTGGTAGAAGCAGGCCATGCCTGCGACAGCGGTGTCTCTGGCGGCGCGGTGGTGGTGGGTTTAATCTGTGGTCGGATGCATGGCATCCTCGTACAGTTTCAATCGTGCAAGAGTTGGGTTCCCGCAGGAGCGGTGCTTGATAACGCGATCTTTGGTAGGAGCAGGCCATGCCTGCGACAGCGGTATCTCTGGCGACACGGTGGTGGTGGGTTTAATCTGCGGTCGGATGCATGGCATCCTCGTACAGGTGTTGCGGACGCTTGTTGGGGCGCAACTTTTGCGCGATTGGACTATCAGCTGGCCCAAGAGCTTGAGCTTTGCTTTTGTGGGACCCGACTTGTCGGGGAAGCTTTTTGCTTTTAAGTCTGGGTAAGGTGTTTGGCTTAGTGCAACAGGCGGATACTGGTTCCCTGACAAGTCAGGTCCCACATTGTCCGTACCAGCTTGCAGCTTAGAGTCTTATAACGGGTCCGCATCACCCAGAAGCAGGGCTCCAGTAGAAGAAAACGTCCAACAGATAGGCAATAAAAAACCGGCGCTAAGACCGGTTTTTTATAGTGCTTGTGCGATTAAGCGGCAGCTTGACTCAACTCTTTTAGGTGTTGGTTCAGGCGGCTCTTATGACGAGCAGCTTTGTTTTTGTGTAAAATGCCTTTGTCGGCCATACGATCAATGACAGGTACTGCTTTAGCGTAAGCCGCTTGTGCTTTTGCTAAGTCTTTGCTGTCAATAGCCTTGACTACGTTTTTGATATGGGTACGTACCATTGAACGCAGACTGGCATTGTGGCTGTTACGCTTCTCAGCCTGTTTGGCGCGTTTTTTGGCAGAAGGTGTGTTGGCCACAGTCGAACTCCTCGAATACTTCTACAAGTAGATAAACAAAAATTAGGTCGCAGATGATGCCGACTTGTCTTGGCTTTGTCAAGCGAGATATGTAAACAAACTGCATTCTGTGGTGCGGTTACAGCACGCTTGGCTCTTCACGCTGATACCGTTGTGCGTCTACAATGCGCACTGATTAAACGATGAGGCGATTATGCAGGAATCCAAGGCTGAGAAGAAAAGCAGTTTATTGCGCTCCAGTGCGGTAGTTAGCGTGATGACGATGCTCTCGCGTGTGCTGGGCATGGTGCGTGATGTGGTGATTGCTGGCTACTTTGGCTCCAGCCCTGCGGCCGATGCTTTTTTTATCGCCTTTAAAATCCCTAATTTTTTGCGCCGCCTATTTGCTGAAGGCGCGTTTGCACAAGCCTTTGTGCCCGTGTTATCAGAATATCGACAAAAGCGCACTTTGGCCGATGTAAAACAGTTGGTAGACCGCACTGCGGGTTATCTGGGCTTGGTTTTGACGGGTATTACCGCTTTAGGTGTGGTGCTTTCGCCTTATCTAATAATGCTGTTTGCGCCGGGATTTCATAACGAGCCGGAAAAGTTACAGCTTGCTGGTGAATTGCTGCGCATCACCTTCCCTTATTTGATGCTGGTGTCGTTGACCGCTTTTTGTGGCGGTATTTTAAACAGTTACGGCCGCTTTGCCGTGCCAGCGTTCACCCCTGTGCTACTCAATGTGTCTATGATTAGCGCAACAGTATTGTTGTCACCTTGGTTTGAGCAACCGATTATGGCCTTGGCTTGGGGTGTGTTTATCGCGGGTGTGGCGCAGCTGTTTTTTCAGCTGCCTTTTTTATGGCAAATCCGTTTATTGCCTGCGCCTAAACTCAAGCGTAATGATGAAGGTGTGCGGCGTATTATGCTGCTGATGTTGCCTGCACTATTTGGCGTGGGCGTGAGTCAGATTAACCTGCTGTTAGATACTGTGTTGGCGTCATTTTTGGTGACGGGCAGTGTGTCTTGGCTGTATTACGCTGATCGTTTGTCTGAGCTGCCATTGGGTGCATTTGGTATTGCGGTGGGTACGGTGATTTTGCCTGCGCTGTCACGCCAGCATGCGGCACAAGACCCTAAAGCTTTCTCCGGTACTATGGATTGGGCGTTGCGCATGGTGCTTTTGGTCGGCGTGCCCGCTGCTTTGGCCTTGGGTGTGTTGGCCGAGCCATTGATTGCGACGCTGTTTTATTATGGTGAAATGACCGCTCAGGATGTGCAGCAGTCGGCTGGTGCGCTGCGGGCGTATTCGTTGGGCGTACTGACGTTCATGTTAATTAAGGTGTTGGCACCGGGCTTTTTCTCGCGTCAGGATATGCGAACACCCGTGCGCATTGCAGTGATTTGCATGGTGGCAAACATGGTGATGAACCTGATTTTAATTTGGCCGCTGCAGCATGTGGGGCTGGCGCTGGCGACCTCTTTGTCGGGCATGCTTAATGCTAGTTTGTTGCTGTGGGGGCTACGCAAGGCGGGTGTCTACCGAGCAGCGGCGGGTTGGGGTGTGTTTGCGCTAAGGTTGTTGCTGGCCTGTGCGCTGATGCTGGCGGTGGTTTTTTGGCTTAATGTGCCTATCGAGGATTGGCTGGCTTGGGGCTGGCAGCAGCGTGCTGGCTGGGTGACAGTGTTGGTTGGTGCGGGCATTGCTGTGTTTGCGTTAACTCTGTTTGCTGGCGGCATGCGCGCGCGCCATTTGCGTGTTGGTCGTTGACGTTAGGACTGACACGATAAACGCTAAGGAAAGACAGAAGAAACGCCTGTGTATTCGCCAGCTGTATTCAGCGCATTCATAAATTCTCAAATTTCCCCCGTTGAGAATAGGCGCGGATCAGGCTATAATTTTGCGCTTCAATTTATCCCGTTTGGGAGCACAGATTATGCTGCGTATTAGTCAAAAAGCTTTGACTTTCGATGATGTTTTACTTATTCCCGGTTACTCCGAAGTTTTGCCCAAGGATGTTGTGTTAAAAACACGGCTGACGCGTGAGATCGAGATTAATATACCGCTGCTATCGGCAGCGATGGATACAGTGACTGAGGCTCGTTTGGCCATTGCCATGGCGCAAGAAGGCGGCATCGGTATCATTCACAAGAATATGACCATTGAGCAACAAGCGGCTGAAGTGCGCAAAGTTAAGCGCTACGAAACAGCTATTGTTCATGATCCAGTTACCGTTAGCTCCGATATGAAAATCCTTGACCTGCTCAAGCAAACAGAAGAGCTTGGTTTTTCTGGTTTTCCAGTGGTTGATGACGGGCTGTTGGTGGGTATTGTTACGGGGCGTGACCTGCGTGTTACCCCTAATACCTGCGATACCGTAGCGGCGATTATGACGCCTAAAGACAAGCTAGTGACCGTGCAAGAAGGTACTGGCTTGGAAGAAATCAAAGCCAGACTGTATGAGCACCGCATCGAGAAAATGCTGGTGGTCAATGCGCAGTTTCAGTTGCGCGGCATGGTAACTTTCCGCGACATTGAAAAAGCCAGAAGCTATCCCTTAGCCTCCAAGGACAAGCAAGGTCGCTTGCGCGTTGGTGCGGCTGTGGGTACGGGTGCAGACACCGAAGAGCGTATTCGCGCCTTGGCTGCTGTCGGTGTAGACGTGGTGGTGGTAGATACGGCTCACGGTCATTCTAAAGGTGTGCTAGAGCGTGTGCGTTGGGTAAAGGACAACTTCCCAGACGTACAGGTTATTGGTGGCAACATCGCTACGGCAGAAGCGGCTTTGGATTTAGTCAAAGCAGGTGCTGATGCGGTAAAAGTGGGTATTGGCCCAGGTTCTATTTGCACCACGCGTATTGTTGCGGGTGTGGGTGTGCCGCAAATTACAGCGATTGCTAATGTGTCAGAAGCGCTAAAAGATACAGGCGTGCCGATGATTGCCGATGGCGGTATTCGTTTCTCCGGTGACTTGGCTAAAGCCATTGTGGCGGGTGCAGACACCGTAATGATGGGCTCGATGTTTGCCGGTACTGAAGAGTCGCCCGGTGAAATTGAGCTGTTCCAAGGCCGCTCTTACAAGTCGTATCGTGGTATGGGTTCTTTGGGGGCAATGGCGCAGGCGCAAGGTTCGTCTGACCGCTATTTCCAAGACTCAACCGGTGGGGCAGAAAAGTTGGTGCCAGAAGGTATTGAAGGTCGTGTGCCCTACAAGGGTTCTATGTCAGCGATTGTCCACCAGTTGATGGGTGGGTTGCGTGCTGCCATGGGCTACACCGGCTGCGCGACGATTGAAGAAATGCGCAGTAAACCTGAGTTTGCCCGTATTACGGGCGCAGGGATGGCGGAGTCGCACGTACATGACGTGCAGATTACCAAGGAAGCGCCAAACTACCGCGTTAGTTAAACCGCACAACAAACCGCCTAATTGGCGGTTTGTTGTTTTCACCGAATGTATAGAAACTTTTGAGAGTAACAGCATGGCCGGACAAGATATTCACGCACAGCGCATTATGGTTTTGGATTTTGGTTCTGAGTACACCCAACTCATTGCCCGCAAGGTGCGCGGCACGGGTGTGTACTGTGAGATTCATCCTTTTGATGTGGACGATGCCAGCATTAAGGCGTTCAATCCATGTGGGGTGATTTTATCGGACGATCCTACTACTGAACCGTTAACCACCAATCCGCAGCCGCCAGCTTGCTTATTTGACTTGCAAGTGCCGGTGCTGAGCATTGGTTATGACGTGAGCCATCTAGCGCAGAAAATAAAAGTACAAAAGACCTATGACGAAACCACGCCCGCATTAGTAGAGCAGTTTGTGTTACAGGACTGCGGCTGTGAGGCGCTGTGGACACCGGCTAATATTGTTGCCGATGCAATCGCTAAAGTACGCGCGCAAGTGGGCGAGCGAAAAGTGTTGTTAGGCTTGTCTGGTGGGGTGGACTCCTCAGTGGTTGCAGCATTGTTGCACCGCGCGATTGGCGACCAGCTCACGTGCGTGTTTGTCGACCACGGTCTGCTGCGTTTGCATGAGGGCGATCAGGTGATGCAGATGTTCGCTGAAAATATGGGCGTTAAAGTGATTCGCGTGGATGCCGAGCAGCGCTATTTAGATTTGCTTAAGGGTGTTAGCGACCCAGAAGAAAAGCGCAAAATCATTGGCCGCACTTTTATTGAGCTGTTTGATGAGGAAGCCGCCAAGCTGGAAGGCATCGATTTCCTAGCTCAGGGTACGATTTATCCAGACGTGATTGAGTCTGTGGCGATGAAGCACGGCAAAGCACATACCATTAAGTCGCACCACAATGTGGGTGGACTGCCAAAGGACATGAAGTTTGAGCTAGTAGAACCGCTGCGTGAGCTGTTTAAAGACGAAGTGCGCAGGCTGGGTGTGGAGCTGGGCTTGCCGCATGACATGGTCTACCGTCATCCATTCCCGGGCCCGGGCTTGGGTGTGCGTATTTTGGGTGAAATCAAAAAAGAATACGCCGATTTACTGCGCCAAGCAGATCATATCTTTATTGAAGAGTTGCGCGCTGCCGGTTGGTATGAAAAAACCAGTCAGGCATTTGCGGTATTTATTCCAGTCAAATCCGTGGGCATGGTCAACGATCAGCGCCGTTATGCGTGGGTGGTGTCTTTGCGCGCGGTGGAAACCATTGATTTTATGACAGCACGTTGGGCGCATTTACCTTATGAGTTGTTAGAGAAGGTTTCTTCGCGCATCATCAAAGAAATTGAAGGCGTCTCGCGCGTCGTCTACGACGTATCCAGCAAACCACCGGCGACTATTGAGTGGGAGTGATTCCACGTTAGGCATTGGCTGGTAGCGACTGGCATTAAATAACATATAAGCCCATGTTTTCATGGGCTTTTTTGTTTTTATGTCTGGCAGTATTTGGCAACTGATGCAGCGGGAAGCACCGCTTGAGCGTGGTATCCAAGGTGGTATTATCGAGGCATGATGCCATGAGTGATAGCCGATACCATGCTGCTTGTTCCTGTGTGTTCATGGTATCGAAATTACTTAACTAACTGTTTTTATTGGTTTTATTGCCTGATTTTTGGGTGGTCTTTCAGCATGGTATCGGAACGGATTATGTTCTGCCGTCACGCTACGATTCTGGCGTCCCCATGAGCAGTGCCACGCTGAACCGGGTGATGACGATGACTTACAAGCTGGCTCAGAAAGAAGGGCAGCCGCTTGCTAAATTTGGCCCGCACGACCTGAGGCGAACAGCCAGTACCTTGCTCCATGAAGCCGGTTACAACACCGATTGGATAGAGAAATGCCTGGCACATGAGCAAAAAGGCGTAAGGGCAATCTATAACAAAGCCGAGTATCGTGATCAGCGTACATCTATGTTGCAGGACTGGACGGATATGATTGACGAATGGACCGCTTAATAGATACATGGAGTTGTGGTTCGTTCAGTACTTATTTTTATAGGGGCGAGTGAAATGACCAAAATGCGCGACAAGCCCCGTACTTTTAGTGCGGGGAAGGATAGCGCTGGAAGGCTGTAGCCTTCCTTAATGGGGTCGGGTTTGCTGCTCTATGTATTGGCGTATCACTGAAATAGGCGC
>Ga0265293_10006538_pt1 | contig 18573 bp, 25 predicted proteins | sample Munlanlewell138R_FD_192505 | JGI IMG/M metagenome (GOLD analysis project Ga0265293, IMG submission 192505) | Leachate microbial communities from a municipal landfill in Southern Ontario, Canada - Leachate well 138R | ecosystem: Engineered > Solid waste > Landfill > Unclassified | place: Canada...
GATATCACGGTTGTTTTTTGTTGGGCATCGAACGATGGTATTCCTCTGGGCATATATTTTTTATTATCCAATCCAGCATATTTCAGAAGGGACTATATGTCCAGTATATGGGGTACCTGCCAATTTCGGTTTGCTCTTGTTCGCCATCACTTCTTGAACAGAATCAAAAAGTTTCTTTGTGATAATCGGTTCATGCTTTCCGTCATACAGTTCGCCGTTATACTCAATCATTCCGTAATAGATTTTATTTTTCAGCATGTATTGATAATTTGAGACGGAAAGCATTTTGCCTTTCTTGCCAACCAAGCCCAAGGAATTGATAATCTTTCGGATTTGAGCGAGGGGGTATTCGCCAGTCGCGTACATTTCAAAAGCCCGCTTGATATACTTTGCCTTTTCTTTATCCACGGCGATACAGCGAGCGTTTTTATCGTTTATGTAGCCCAATGGCGCCCAAGCGGGCCATATTCCATTTCGCAATTTCTGGCGAATACCCCTCTTTATGTTTTCCGAAAGATTATCCACATAATATTTTGATTGCCCAAAAGCAATGGACAACATAAATTTTCCCTGTGGTGTCGGATCAAACCAAAAAGTTGGAAATTTTAGCGTGGATATTTTACCAGTATCTACCAAGTAAATTATTCGTCCACCGTCTATGGAATTGCGAGCTAATCTGTCGGGGTGCCACGCTAAAATTCCCTCGGCTTCATTTTTCTCTATGCTCGCTATCATTTCGTTAAAAATTTCTCGTCCTGGCTCTTTGGCGGTTTTGCTTTCCACAAATTCACGGACGATATTCAACCCCTCTTTTTTGGCATATTCTCGCAACTCAAACATTTGCGCTTCAATGGAAAGCACTTGTCGCTCTGGCTCGTCCGTGGATTTACGAGCATAGAGAAAAATCTTTTTGGTTTGTAAATTTATGTTGTCCATATTGTTTTGAAATTAGTTTTTGGGCAATCAAAGAAAAATACGCTCAACCTTTCGCTGAAGGCGAAAGAAAAAAGATTGGTTTGCAAAATTTCATTTTGCCCGTGCTTCGCACGGCGAACTTCCGCATTGCCGACCGCACTTTGGTTTTGGATTTCAAAAATGCCTTCAAAATTGCGGAAAAATACCATGCCGAGGCGCTTTGCGCCGAGGCAAATTCTTTCAATTTCGCTGAATGTAAAACTTGGCGGTGTTTTTTGGACGAAGTTCGAACATTTTTTGCCGAAAATCCTGAAAACTAATTTGGACTCGGCGGGGCAAACTATTTTTCTGGGGTTTTGGATTTGCCCCGCCTCGGCTTTCTTCCCGCCCGTAGGAGGGGTCTGGGGAGGAATGCGAGTGGGATTTTGAACCTTTCTTTTTTCGCTTCCGAATTTCGTATTTTGCAAAGCAAAATGCGCCACCAAAAGAGATGTTGCCCTTGACCCACCCAACCCATTCGCGGGCAACGCTAAGGAACTCCCTTTTTGCTTTACGGATTCGAAATATTTTGGTAATATTATATTGTGGTTATTTCGCTGAAGCATATAATTATGATACCACAATTTAATATTACTATTTTAATATGGTAGAGTCAAGCAAAATCAAACGAATAAGAGAAAAGATGGGTTTGTCACAAGAAAAACTGGCTCGTCTTGCTGATGTTTCAAATAATACGATAATCAACATTGAAGCTGGCAAGCAACAAAATCCAACTATTGATACAATTAAAAAAATCGCAAAGGCATTAAATGTGCCAATTGAGGATTTAATAAAATAATTTTAGAAAAATAAATATGCACCAATTTGCAATTGAAACCAAAAATTTAAGTAAAAAGTACGGCGATTTTACTGCCGTTGATAACGTCAGCTTTTCTGTGAAACAAGGTGAGCTTTTTTCTATTCTGGGATTAAACGGGGCTGGGAAAACCACGATTATCAAAATGCTTTCGTGCTTGATAGAACCGACTGGCGGCGACGCTATTATCTTGGGCAACAGTATTCTTAAAAATCCGTACAAGATTAAACAAGACATCAATGTCTCACCGCAGGAAACCGCAATTGCCCCTAATTTATCTGTCTATGAGAATATAGAAATGATTGCAGGCATTTACGGTTTCGATAAAACGGAAATTGCTGAAAAAACAGAAGCGATTATAAAAAGGCTAAAATTAGAAGAAGTCAAAAATAAAAAAGCGAAAAAGTTGTCAGGAGGAATGCAACGGCGTTTGAGTATCGCCATGGCATTGATAACAGAACCCGAGGTTATATTTCTGGACGAACCTACGCTGGGCTTGGATGTGTTGGCTCGCCGAGAACTATGGTCGATCATTAAGGCGGTGAAAGGTAAAACTACCATTATCTTAACTACGCATTATATGGAAGAATCAGAAGCACTGTCTGACAGGGTCGCAGTAATAATTAAAGGCAAAGTTAATATGATTGGGACAGTAGACGAGTTGCTTCAAAAAACAAAGACAAACAAATTAGAAGATGCTTTTATAGCACTTAATGAAGATAAACAATTAATATGAAATACTTATATTTTTCCTCCCGAAATCAAAAAGAAATAATCCGCGATCCCTTAGCGTTAATTTTCGGCATTCTAATGCCCATAGCTTTTATCTTGTTTTTTTCCGTAATGGCCAAAAATGCACCAATAGAAATGTTTAAGCCAATCAGCATAACGCCTGGTTTGACGATTTTTGGTCTTTCATTTATTACCATGTTTTTGGGTTCATTGATTGCTAAAGACAAAAGCACATCATTTTTGTCTCGTTTGTTTGTTTCTCCGCTCAAGCCGAAAGATTTTATTTTCGGCTACATCCTCCCAATGATTCCTATTGCTTTTTTGATAGCCATTTGTTGCACTCTTGCAGGTATTGCTGTCGGCGTGCCTTTTTCAATTAATATTTTATTTGTTTTTCTTTCCTATATTCCGTATATCTTTTTTGCTTCAGTAACGGGAGTGTTACTTGGTATAATCTTCAACGAATCGCAAATAATAGGGTTTGGTAATCTTTTTATCATAGGTGGCGCTTTGTTGGGCGGAATGTGGATGGATATAACAGTTTTAGGGGGTACATTCAAAGCCATAGCTGTTTCTCTGCCGTTTTATCACGCAGTGGAAGCTTCCCGTTTGGCGTTATCAGGAGAGACGGTGGGCATATGGCAACACTTTGGGGTTGTCGGTATTTATGTTTTGGTGGTCTTCATGTTAGCTGTAATATTTTTCAACAGAAAGCTGAAATCGGACGATAAATAGGAAAGTTATGATTTTATGAGATTTTAAAATAATTTATGGAAAATAGTTTATTGACAATACTTTTATTACCAATTTTAACCGCAGTTATAGGCTCTTATCTTACTTATTATTTTACAAATAAGTCAAAAAGGAGCGAGGCGATTTTGAGATTCAAAGAAGAAAAATATTCAAATCTACTTATTCTTTTACAGGGCTTTGTTGGGAAAACAACATCTGGCGAAACTAAAAAGAAATTTTTTGAAGAACAATATAAATCTTGGCTTTATTCTTCTGACGAAGTAGTGCAGACAATAAATGAAATGGTTAAACTAGTTATTGAATCAAGGGGAAAAGAACCCGATCCCGAAAAAGGACGGAAAGCCGTTGGTGATATTGCTCTTAAAATGCGTAAAGATTTATTAGGCAAAACAAAATTAGACTTTAAGGATTTTCAATATACGGATGTTATTGAGTAAAATTTATGGATAATTTTTCAACACAAATAATTTTAATTTTACTAACGGCTTTAGGTGGAGGTTTTTTTGGTGCATATTTTCAAAATCGCTTTCAGCATAAAAAAGACATACAAGCAGACATTCACGAATTAAAGCGAAAAAGATATGGGGCAATTTTAATACAAATGCTAACCGTTCTTGACCCCAAAAGAGGATTATCAAAGGTTAAAGAATTTAGACCAGATTTTGAAAATTTGGAAGACGTAAAAGATGAATTGAAAACAGAAATGCTTAATGCTATTTTGTTTGCGAACGACGAGGTTATAAAATCAATGTCAGAATTTACTAAAAATCCTACTCCTGAGAAATACATAAAATCCGCGGCGGCCATGAGAAAAGATTTATGGGGCAGGACGACAAAAATTGATGAAAAAGTGTTGGGAATATTTGGAAAAAAATAAAGGTGGCGCGCCAGTTTTCAACTGGCACGAAATTCGGAAGCGAAAAAGGAAAGGTTCAAAAACCCGCCCGCATTCCTCCCCAGACCCCTCCTGCGGGCGGGAAGAAAGCCGAGGCGGGGCAATTCCATTCCCCCAGAAAAATAGTTTGCCCCGCCGAGTCCAAATTAGTTTTCAGGATTTTCGTCAAAAAATGTTCGAACTTCGTCCAAAAAACACCGCCCAAAAATCACCCTAACGGGTGATTTTAGTTAATAGTTGATAGTTAAATAGTTAATAGTTAAAAATGCCAAATAAATTTTGGGTGTTGCGGTTGGCGAAAACAATCAATAATTCAAGAGGTTCGCGGCGGATTTGGGCGACATGCTGGGCGATGATTTGCACATTTTTTATTTTTTCTCCATCAAAAATAGATATTCGCAATATTTACCGTCGCTGTTTATCCATTCATTAGTCCAGCGCATATTCGCCATTACATTTTTTTTGTAATTAATTTCAACCGCTTTAATCAATTTACCCGACTCGCTAATAATGTCGCACAGCTCCTGCTTTGTGGCGCGCCCGCCCGAGCTATAAGACAATAAGATATAGCGAGATTTTATTTCTCTTATTAGACGGTGCAACGCTTGCATCGCAATAAATGACCCGCTATCATCTTTTCTGAATTCTTCAAAAACCGAAGCCGCCACCTGATCTCGGCTATCCTCGCGTCGATTGGCTTTGCCGAATACCGTCGGTTTATCATGCTTGATAATCGTAGTCCAAATATGATAATACGACGCGTAACGGACGCGACTGGGAGGCATCTTTTCATTGTTAGAGCCATAAGGCGGATCAAGGTAAGCAAAATCAAATTCGCGATTTTTAACTGTTTCAAAAATATCACCGCGGATTACATCATTTTGAGTATTGCACATAAAACGCGCGGGCAATGTCAGCACCATATCGTTATAAGAGCGCGGCGACCAATTAGACAAATAAGCAACATAATGACCAAGCGTGCTGTCAACCGCGTCAAGCGCATAAATTAAACTTGCGAGAATCACGCATTTATCCGGCCAACTTAAACCCAGTCTTTCAATTTCATCTCTTATCGCATCCAGCTTGCGAGTATTTTTTGCTTGAAATGGCTTTTTTGACTCGTTTGTCTCTGCCCCGTAATTTTCAGTATACCAACCGTCATAACCTTCTAATCCATTAAGATAATCAATTATTTCTTGATAAAATCTATCTGATTTTTTGGATTTCAAATAGCATGTCGCAAAAACTTCCGACCAATAAGAGATGTCGCTTGAGGTCGTGTTATAACCTAATTTGGCAAAAGCTTGAGAAACTCGTGTAGTCCCGCTAAATCCATCAAACACATTTCTTATCCCCTTCAACCTGCTTAATGTATCAATAATATAAGGCAATATTTTTAGTTTTGACCCGGCATATTTTATCCCCTCTGTTGTGGGATTTGTTAAAATTAAATTACCAAAAATATCAACTTGTTGGGTAATCATATTTTTTTTAATCTTTCGATATCTTTTTGCAAAATCTTGTTTGCCGCTTCATGCCCTATTTGGGAACTATTCAATGCCAAACTAAATAACTTGACAAGAGTAAGATTGTGAGAATAATTAATCCAGCCATTAGTCAATGAATCGAAATAAGAAATCGCCCCTTGCCAACATGTACACTCTTGAAATCATACATAAACTGATTTATAAATTCGGCTATACCAATCTCTGCCAAATCCCCATGGGTTTTATTGCCAATCAATCTCATCGTAAAAATATTTGACAGAGTATTTACGATCAAATGCTGATTTTTACCTGCTAATAATTTAAATCTTTGCAGAAAATCTTTATACATAAATTTCAATATATTAGCTTAATTATAGCATTTTAAAACGCCAGTCCAAACAATTCTTGGGCGTTGCGGTTGGCAGAGGCAATCAATAATTCAAGGGGCCCGTTGCGAATTTGGGCGACATATTGGGCGATGATTTGGACATTTTGCGGTTCGTTTCTCTGCGGCAATCCGGGCGGTGAAAGCCATGGGCAGTCGGTTTCCAGCAAAATTCGATTTTGCGGAATTTTTTTTATCACTTCGTCTGAATCCATTTTGTAGATTATGCCGGTCAAACCGATATGTAATCCCAAAGCAAGATATTCCTCCAGCTCAGCAACACCGCCGGTAAAGCAATGCACCACTCCCCTGATCGCGCCGTTATCTTTGGCTTCCTTTTTTAAAATTTCTATCAAATCATTGTGCGCCATGCGGCAATGAAAAATTATCGGCAAGTTAATTTCACGGGCAAAGGCGATTTGTTTTTTTAATTCCGTAATTTGCCGTTCCTTCATTTCCTCAAACTTTTTTGCGGTTTTGGGTTTGGAAAAATAATCAAGGCCGATTTCACCCACAGCCACAACTTTATCCGATTTTGCCAACTCGGCAAAAAGATTTTTATCAAATCCGTCATCGCAAATCGCGTCCAGTTTGGCATCCTCTTTTTTTGTCCGGCCGATATTGCCCGGATGCAAGCCGATCGCCACCCAAACGCCGGTTTCATATTGTTGAGCAATTTCCACCGCGATTTTTGACGATTGGTAATTCACGCCCACGTTTATCACAAAAACTCCTTTATCAAGGCAATCTTTTATTACTTGCCCGCGATCAACATCAAATTCAGAAACATTCAAATGAGCGTGAGCATCCACCAACTTCATTGGAAATGATAAATCCTAATTTCTAAACCCTAAACAAATCCAAATATCAAAACAAAATGCTTTTTGTTTTTCGTTTTAATTTTTAATTTTTGGATTTTGATATTATTTAGGATTTAGATTTTAGGATTTAGTGCTTGTTTTTATTTTTGTTTTAGTTTTAAAATCGGCGGCATTAACAATTTGTGAGCGTTTTTCTTTTTTCTTTCCAAAATCTTTGCCATTTTCTTGAAATCGATATTGGTCAGTTCGCAAACCTTTTCGGGGGTTATTCCCTGCGCCATCAATTTCAACGCGGTATCCAATTGAAAATAATCCAACCCCAATTCTTTCTCATCGGTCTGGCCGGGCCACAGCGCCGCCGTGGGAGCGACCTCCATAACCTCGGAAGGAATATTCAGCCTCTCGGCCATTTGATAAATTTCGCTTTTGAACAGATCCGCGATCGGCTCAATATCCACTCCCCCGTCGCCATATTTGGTGAAATAGCCGATTTCAAATTCCGTGCGGTTAGTGGTACCCGCTACCATTCCTTTTTTTAGATTGGCAAAATAATAGAGCGCCGCCATGCGCAAACGAGGCTTTAAATTGCCATAAACCAAATTATTGCCGCCGGGCAATGCTTTGGCAAAATTTTGCAAAACCTTATCCAAATAAATTTTTTCAACCTTAATTTTGAGCGCTTCTTCCAAGCGCGCCACATTATTACCAAACGGGCATTTGCGCACAAACGGCATCCAAACAAAATTTACTTTTTTGCCCAGCGCGCGTTTCAAAATCGCCGCGCAAACTGCCGAATCAATCCCGCCCGAAACGCCCAACACCGCTCGGTCTATTCCCGCATTCTGCATTTTGTTTTTCACGAACTCGGCAATTTTATCTTCGGGCAAAATTTGGCTGTCAGCAATAATTTTATCCAAGCCGTTATCCTTTAAATAGCCCCGCGCCGCGGACGGCACCAGTTTTTGCCAATCAAATCCCGCGAATATAGTTTGGCGCACCTGTGTTGCCGAAAGATTGTCGCAAAACACCGGCTGATCAAAAGCTTCGATCCCGATTTTTTTGGCGCACGACACCACCCAATCGTTTAGCGACACCAAAACCGTTTTTTCGGCTTTCAATCCGGTTATCTCCAAGAGCTTTTTTATCCACGCCGCATCATTTTCAAAATCCGGCAAGCCAAAAATTTTGTAGTCTGTGATTTTTGCCTCTTTTAGCGCGGCTTCAATCATTTCTTCGCGAGCGGGAAAATCCAAAGGATTTTCCGTCTGGCCAAATTCCTGCATACTGCCAATGGCAATATAAACCTCGTTGGCTTGTTTTAAAATCCATTTAATCGCTTCCAAATGGCCGTTGTGAAACGGCTGAAACCGCCCCACAAAAACAACCTTTTTGCCGCGCGGCAATTGATATTCGCTGTTTTCCATAATGTTTTATGATGTTTTAACAACTCCATCATACTCCAATCCCGCCCTATTTTCAATTTTCCCCATTGCAAAAGCGTGGCAAGGTTTCACCTTGACCAACTGGTCAAGGTGAAACCTTGCCATATTTAAGGGCAATTTTTGCAAAAAAAATGCCCGCGCCGCAAAACTTTAAAAAAGTTTGCGCCGCGAGCCAGATTAGTCGCCCAATCCATGTAAGGGGTCATCAGATGCGGCATCATCGCGTAGATTCTGTAATCTTCCATCATCCACAAATTTAATGCCACCTATTTCTGCCTCATCCATTTCAATATTATCCATCAACATCTCCCCTTAATTCTTCTCACTTCATCACGCGTCAAGGGCTTATGTCTAGTCCCCGCATTCTTATCTTCGGTCCTGGGAGGTCCCCAAGGACTCAAACAAGTTTCCGGCTTTTTTCCGTTTCCCATATACACCGCCTCATTTAAAAATGAACCATACCGGCCAATTTCGGCCAACGAAAAACCCTTCTTTGCAGAAGGGCTTTTTATTTGGAACAAATTTTATTTTCTTTTAACTTGCGCCAAACAAAAAGCCCTCCTTAATAATGACCAGGAGTCCCAGCAACAACATAAAACGATTTTGTTGTTTGGTTTGGCAATTCATAAACTAAAAATTCTCTTATGCTTATTATCTATCAAATCCCCAAAATCCTGTCAAGCGTTAGTTGCAAATAAAAAAGTTGAACAAATGTTCAACCCATGGTAGCGCCGGAAGCGCTTTTTGGTATTATGCGGTTGGCTTTCGCCGTATTTGCGGCTTTTTGCGCCCCAATTAAAAATGCATTCCAGTCGCATGCCAATCTGCTTGAACCCAAGTTATAAGCTCCTCTGCCGGAGCAATATCCCGCGCAATCTTGCACAACGCAAACCAAAAAGGCATTGCCGCCATTCTCCGGCTTTTTAACAAAAATAGTCATGCGCAAATCATCGCCCGCAATTTGCAAAAGCGGATCAATTAACCTGGTTGCGGTGATGCGATGCTGGTAGTCTCCACCGCGCCGATACCATCCAACCTTAACGTGCAAATCCGCATGCGGAATAATGCCGGCGGCGCAAACTTGAATCTCGTGCCCCCTGTTTAAAATTTCCCTAATCCGATGGAAATTGTTTACTCTTTTGCTCTCCATAACAATCCTCCAAATTTTTAACGAACTATGCGGAAACGAGTGTTGAAAAACAAAAAATTCTCGTTGTCCGAGAATTTGCCATTTGCTTTTGATTTTAAAATGATTATTTATTCATTTTGCAAACAAAAAATTCCCGAACTCCGAGAGAGGCTAAAGAAAAAATAAAAATTATTTCTTGAAATTATGGTTTCCACAATTATTCGCAAGCGAATGTATATACATTTGTACATACATCCGATTTCCGTTATCACGGTTTACATATTCGCAAAAATAAAATCCTTTGTCAAGAAAAGCTTAATTGCTCCACGCGTAAAGAAAATAAAATACAAGCTTGAAGGGGTCGCACCCCTGTTCCGCTACGCTGCACCGGGGAACGACCCCAAATGCTAAATGCGGGGGAAAAGAATTCCAACTTCTTCGCCGGCAAGCAATGCTTTTATCTTTTTGGAAGTTTGAGGAATAAAGGGCTCAATCAAATCGGCGATTTTGGATAATAACAAAAGCAAATCCCCCACCGCCGCGGCGTCTTTGGTTTTCCACGGCTGGGTTTGTTCTATGTACCTGTCGCCCAAATTCACCAGCTTCCACACCGCGGCCGCCGCGTCATTGAATTTGTATTGCGCCAAAAATTCGTCGCGATTGGCGCGCGCGGCTTCAATCTCTTTTTGCAAATCGGCATTCGCGAATTTTTCGCTCATCGTGGCGCCGATTCTTTTGGCAATGGTTGTCACTCGCGCCGATAAGTTGCCGATGCCTTTTGCCAAATCCGCGTTATAGCGCTCCTCAAATTTTTTTTGGGAAAAATCGCCGTCTTCATAGGCGGGAATTTCGCGCAAAAGAAAATAGCGTGTCGCGTCCGTGCCGTATTTTTCCACCAGATCCGCCGGATCAACCACATTGCCCAGTGATTTTGACATTTTTTGCCCGCTTGAAGTAATGAACCCGTGGATGAAAATTTGCTTTGAATTGGGCAATCCCGCCGACATTAGCATCGCCTGCCACATCGCCGATTGCTGGCGCAAATTATCTTTTCCGGCAACCTGTATCGCCCTGCGATCATCTTTGCCCCCCCAAAATTCTTCAAATCTATTTTCATCATTCGGCCAATTTAAACAGGATATATAATTCACCAGCGCGTCAAACCAAACATACATCACTTGATTCTCGTCGCCGGGAACCGGAATCCCCCACGGCATTTTTTCTTTCACGCGCGAAATGGAAAAATCCTGCAATCCTTGTTTTGCAAAACTTTTTATTTCGTTAAACCTTCCCTCGGGGATTACAAAGCCGGGATTTTTTTCATAAAAATCCAAAAGCGGCTTTTGGTATTTTGAAAAACGAAAAAAATAATTTTCCTCCTCAATTGTTTCCAAATCCTTGTTAGGATGAATCGGACAACGACCGTTTTCCAATTCCGAATCGGTCTTTTCCAATTCGCACCCCACGCAATATTTTGCCTTGTATGTTTTTTTGTAAATATCGCCGTTGGCATCGCACCGCTTCCAAAATTCACGCGCCGCTTTTATGTGATGCTCGTTAGTGGTGCGGATGAAATTGTCAAACGACAAATCAAGCTTTTCTTTTAGCGCCAAAAACGGCTTTGCCGACTCATCGCAATATTCTTGGGGAGTTTTTTTTAATTCCGCGGCTTTTTGGAAAATCTTGGCGCCATGTTCATCGGTACCGGTATTGAAAAATACCTCTTTGCCTAAAGACCTCTGCCACCGCGCCAAAACATCGGCTTGGATGATCTCCAACGCAAATCCGATATGCGGCCTGGCGTTTATATAGGGCAAAGTTGTGGTAATGTAGTATTTTAAACCCATAATTTTTAATTTGAAATTTTTAATTTTTAAAATAAACTCAAAATAACAAATTCACTCCTTTGCTTCAAGGACAATTACGAATTCGCCTTTGAGAGGGGTTTTTTTTATTTTGGCGATCACTTGGGCGATTGTGCCGCGGTAGATGGTTTCAAATTTTTTGGTTAGTTCGCGGCAAACGATAATTTGGCGCGATTTATCGGGATTTAATTCGTTGATTTCGGCGAGGGTTTTTAAAATTCGAAAATTCGATTCATAGAACACCGCGGTATATTCGCAGGATAACAAATCTTGGAAATACTTTTTGCGTTTGTTTTTTGCCGGCGGAAACCCCAGAAAAACAAATTTATCCGCGCAAAATCCGCAAACGCTCAATGCCGCAACCGCGGCGTTTGCCCCGGGAACGGGAATGATTTTTATCTCATCGACGAATTTTTCAACCGCCGCGCAAACCAATTGGTTGCCCGGGTCACAAATCCCGGGCGTCCCCGCATCGGAAACCAATGCCAAATTCTTCCCCTCCCCCAGCAATCCCAAAATATAATCGGTTTTTTGCAAGGTGGAATGCTGGTGGCAGCTTTCCAGCGGTTTTTGAATGTCAAAACGCGCCAGCATTTTTTTTGCCACACGCGTGTCTTCGCACAAAATCATATCCGCGCTTTTTAAAATTTCCACCGCGCGGAAACCGATGTCGCCCAAATTGCCGATGGGCGTTGCCACAATATATAAATTTCCAATCATGTTTTACAACTCGCGATTTTCTTGTGCTTCATCAAATACTCGCGCACGAAATCATATAAAATTCCAAACAAGGGAATTGCCAAAATCGCGCCCGCCAGACCCCAAAGGGTTTCTCCGACAAGAAGCGATAAAAGCACCAAAATCGCGGGGAATTCTATAAACTTTTTCGATAAAAGAGGGATCACCAAATTGTTTTCCAACTGCTGAATTATGGTAAAGATCGCCACCGCCAAAACCGCTTTTTGCCAGGAATCAATCAATGCCACAACCGCGATAATCGCCGCTGCGGCAATCGGCCCCACGAAAGGAATAATGTCGGCAACACCAGCAAAAAATCCCAAAAAGACCGGATAGCGAATGTTTAGCGCCCAGCATGCCAAAGAAGTGAACGAACCCACCGCCAGCATCCCCGCCAAGCGCACGGCAAACCATCCCGAAATTTTAATTTGCGCTCTTTTCCACCACGCCAAAACCGCGGCTTCGCGTTCTTTTGGCACTAACAATAAAATAAAATTTTTCACGGCGCATTCCTCCAAAGAAAAAAATATTGCCGCGGTTACCAGCATAAACATCGCCAAAATGCCGCCAAAAAATCCGGCCAAAGAACCGAGAATTGAGGATGACGCGCCCACCACCCAATCGCGGATCGCCGCCAAAAAAGCGTCTACACTTTGAAAAACCGCAAAACCCCATCCGGATAAAACCGGCGCCACTTTTTCAAAATAAACGGGAAACAGCTGGACTAATTGATGAGTTTCAATCATAAAAACCGGCACCACCAAATAAAGGCACGATCCCAGTGCTCCAAACAACGCCAGGTAAACCGCCAGCACCGCTAAAGTGCGAGGAACTCTCATTTCTTGCAAAAAATTTATTGCCGGATTGAATAAAAAGGAAACCACCAAGGCAAAAAGCGCCAAAAGCAAAATGTCGCGCACTAAAAACAGCGCCCAGCCGATCGCCAGCGCGAAACCGATTTTTGCCAGTGCCTGCCAAGAAATATCCAACGCCCTTGTTTTATCTCCGATAGAAAACATAAAATATTCCTTAATATTGTGAACTTTGTTGAAGTCAAACTTCAACAAGCTTGTTGAAGTTTGACTTCAACAGACATAAAATGTTCGCACATTTTTATTATAGCGCGTTTTCCAATAATTTTTCAAAACGGGATTTGTCTTCGTAAGGACCAATGACCGCCAAATTTAATTTTTGGGGCACAAAAATATCGCTGGCAACTTCTTGCACATCTTCAAGATTTATTTTTTTAATTTTTTCAAAAATCTCTTTGGGCTCCAAAACTTTTCCTTCCAGCATTTCTTGTTCGGTATAAAACATTGCTTTTGCGTGCGAAGATTCCAAGCTGATGGAATACTTGCCAATATAATGGTCTTTGGCTTTCTGCAATTCTTCTTTGGTAATCCCCTGTTCGGCCATTTTTTTGAATTCTTTTAAAATCACTTCTATACCCATATCCAATCGGGAACTGTCCAAATTAACGGTTGCCGCCAAAAAGCCAACATCCGGATCCATTGATAATTCCGTGTGCACATCATATGCCAATCCTCTCTTTACCCTCACCTCCTCCCGCAAACGCGACGCCCACATTCCGCCCAAGACAACTTCCAAAATTTCCAGCGCGTAGCGCTTGGGATGAAAACAATTGTAAGCGCGCGCGCCGATATTGATTTGCGTTTGCTCGGTTTGTTTTTTGTAAACCGCCGCCTCGGGCTTTGTTTGGATTTCAACAACTTTGGCTTTTAATCGCGGTTTTTCTTTTGGAATTTTGGCAAAACACTCTTTTACCAATTTTTGAATTTCTTGACTGTCAAAATTACCCGCCACGCAAACAATCGTGTTTGGCGCCACATATTGCGCGTCGCGATAGGCAGTCAATTGATCGCGAGTGATTGATTTGACGGTTTCTTTTGTTCCGGCAATATCCCATCCGGCCGGCTGATCGCCATAAAGAACCTCGTTCCACACCGTCCAGATATGGCGCATGGGATGATCATAAAACATATTCAACTCCTCAATAATCGTGCCTCTTTCTTTTTCAATTTCGGCCGGCGGCAAAATGGAGTTTAAATAAATATCCGAAACCAATTCCAAGGCAATTTCCGCTTTTTGCGATTGCGCTTTGGCATAATATCCGGTGAAATCAGTGCCGGTAAACGCGTTGGCAACTCCGCCCAAAGCATCCAAATCTCCAAAAATCTCCATCTCCGTGGGTCTTTTTTTGGTGCCCTTGAATTGCAAGTGTTCCAAAAAATGAGAAATACCCGAAGTTTCTTTGGTTTCATATTTTGAGCCGGTGCCCACCATCACCAGCGCGGTGATGGAATTTGTGTTCTGCGAAGGAATTTCAATAATCCGCAGTCCGTTTTCCATTGTCGTTTTTTTAAACATTTATTTTTTGTTTGAATTAAATTTCCTGAATGTTGAAGTCAAATTTCAACATACTTCCCTCTCCATACTCGGGACAAGTTGTTGAAAATTGACTTCAACGGTTTTTTTTGAATATATGCACGGTAACCGAACCGCCCGCGCCGCCGATGTTGTGGGTTAATCCAATTTGATGGTTTTTCGCCTGGCGCGCGCCGCAATCGCCGCGCAACTGATGGATGATCTCATAAATTTGCGCCAAACCGGTCGCCGAAATCGGATGGCCCTTGGCTTTTAATCCTCCCGATGGATTTATCGGCATCTCGCCCCCCAGAGATATTTTTCCGGAACGAATCAATTCTCCGCCCTTGCCCAATTGGGCAAACCCCAAATCCTCATAGGAAAATAATTCCACCGACGTGAACGCGTCGTGAATTTCGGCGACGCCAATATCATTGACGGTTAATCCAGACATAGCAAAGGCCTTTTTTGCCGCGATTTGCGTGGCGACAAAATGGGTTAAATCTTCGCGCTCAAAAGTCAATAAATAATCAGTGGCAAACCCCGAACCAACAATTTCAATATCACTTGCATCTTTGGAAACAATTGCCGCCGCGCCGCCGTTAACCGAAAGAGAACAATCCATCAACCGCAACGGCGAGGCGATTTCTGGCGAATTTTTGATTTTTTCCAAAGATACCGGGCGTTTGTAATAATAAGCTTTGGGATTTAGCTCCGCGTTTTGATGGTTTTTTGCCGCAATTAATTCCAAATCCTCGTGAGATCCGCCATATTTTTTTTGGTATTGCTGGTAGACCATGGCGTTTTGCGCGGGGAAAAGCAGTCCTTCGGTTTGTTCAATCACGCGCTCCGCGGCAGATAATATCCAATCGGTGGTTACCTCGGAACGATTTTCCACCAGCTTTTCGCCCGCCAAAACCAAAACATTTTTTATATCCTCGTCGCGCAACAACCGCAAAGCCGTCCAAAACGCTGCGCCTCCCCCGCCGCAAACCGACGGCGTTTCAATAATCGGAACATTGGTTTTAAAAAGCCCCGACAAAAAAGAAACTTTGTGCGTTTGGTGCTCCCCGCCGGATGCCGACGACATTCCGGAAAACACGATCGCGTCAATATCGGCCATGGTCATTTTGCCGTCTTTTAACGCTTCAAGCGCCGCGTCAAACGCGTAGCCCCACCAAGGTTTCTGGGTGTAATCAAATTTGGTCATTCCCACCCCCTTCACATACATCTTCGGATTCATATTAGCTTTTGTTGATTATTATTCATTGATTCCAAAATCTCTTCAATCTGCCTTTTTAAAACAGGTAAATCATCTTTAACTATATTCCAAACTCTTTTTGCATTAATGCCAAAATATTCGTGAATGATTTTATTGCGGAAAGCGCAGATTTGCCTCCATGGGATATTGGAATATTTTTTTCTTGACGCGAGCGATATATGGGATGCCGCCTCGCCGATTATTTCCAATTTCCTGAAAACCGCGCTTTGCTTTTCATCATTTGCATTAAAATTTTTCCATTCAATATCTTGCATAAACTTTTCCACGCTTTGTATCGCTTCGAGAATATCCAAAATATAAATTTCTTGGGTTCTTTTCATTTTTTGATAAAATTTATAGAACAGGGACTTGTTCGGCCATAATCTGGTCTTTTAGCAAGGGATGTACATAACCATATTCCACCAAATCAACTTTTCTTTTCAATTTGTCCTCAATTTCCAATTCCAAGCCGATAAATCCGAGTAGGCTCATTTTTTCCGGTACTTTGACCAAAATATCAATATCGCTTCTTTTCTTTTCCTCTCCACGCGCGAACGACCCAAAAACCGCGGCGCGCTTCACCCCGTGCTTTTTCAAAATTTCAACGATAATTTTTTTGGTCTTGGCATCAATCATTTTTTGATATTACCTGCCCCTATCCTATCCAAAAACACCCGAATTGGCAAATTATTTGTATTTAAATTTTTAGTAATTGGAAATTAGTAATTGGAAATTCAAAAATCGGCGGTTAAGCCGATTTTTGCGCGTGCTTGCACTGCGTAGCTTTAGCGAAGCAGTGTCCCCGACAGGAATCGAACCTGTAGTCTCAAGGTCCGCAACCTTGTATTTTATCCATTAAACTACGGGGACAGGAATGGTTGATGAGGAGCAAGCAATGAGTGATGAACAATAGTTTTATAGCACAAAATCCGCCTGAACGCAATTTTGCAATCTTATTTTGATAAATAACCGCTATGGTTTATTTTTTTCTTGACAAAACATATCTAAAATATATAATTTGGATATATTAACGAAAATCCCATGCAAACAATGTTGAGCATCAAAATTGATAAAAAATTAAAAGACCAAGCGCGCAAAACCGCCCAAGATTTGGGCGTGTCTTTAAACGCGGTAATCATCCAATACATTAAAGAATTTGTCGCCGTCCGAACAATTACTTTTACTGAATATTCAGCCCCTAACGAGAGAACTCGGCGCATAATTGAAGAAGCAAGAAAAACGATGATAACAGCACTGAAAGCCAACCAAAAAAACCATTCACGGCAATCTATAAAATCAGCGACAAAACGATGATCTTTGCGCAAATCGTCACCCACCACGATTTTTACGGCAAATGAATCATCATCTTTAATTTTTAATCGTTAATCATTAACATTATCTTGACATTGAATTTTGATTTTGGTTCTTAAATCCCCCTTTACAATTCCACATTTTCTTATAATATAACCCCAAACACTAAAATCAATGGAGTTGATAAGGTTGGATCTTTACAAAATGCGATTGAAAAATTGCAACAGTGAAGGACGGAATGTCACGATGGTTGTGGTAATGGATGTTAATGAAGATGGCATTGAATTCAGGGAAGTCGGTTTTTACCCCGATGATGAGTGTGCGGAAACATGGACTTGCTATTTTTTCCTACATTATATCATCAAATATGCCATGATGGCAGAAATTTACTTGCGCGGAGGTAAAAGATGCGACGCTATTGTCTGCGACGAAGAAACATCGGAGGACGGGAAATGTGTGTTTCAATTACCCTCCCCACTTGGTAAATTACTTTGGGGGAAGTTGCACACATGCGGATTAATCCAATGCGGTGGGGAAAAAAGAAATTATGGGCTCAATCTAGTTGACTCAAAACTGCCGCAAAAAGGATATGCGATAATCCTGCCTGACCGTGACCACGAATGACGACGAGCAATAGCGCTCGTCGTCAATTTTTTTTATACGGGCGCAATATATGAAAATTTTGTTTGCGGTCAATTATCCAGCAATAAAAGGCGCGGGTTGCCGCGCCTTTTGAGTTTGAATTGTTCTTAAATCTTAAATCTTAAATCTACATGCGGTATTTCGTTCCTTCTTTGGTGTCGTAAATCTTTGCCCCCATTGCCAGCAGGCGGTCGCGGAGTTGGTCGGATTTGGCAAAGTCCTTTGCCGCGCGGGCGGCATCGCGCTCTTTAATCAGCGATTCAACAAACTCGTCGCTTTTTGCCCGGTCAAATTTCATAAAACCCAAAAACGAATTGATTTGGCGCAAAAATTCAAATGTCCGCTTGCCGGATTTTTCTTTGGCGTTTTGGGCGCGGATAAAATCAAACAGCGCGGCAAACGCTTGGGGGGCGTTTAAATCATTATCCAGCGCGCCGCAAAATTTTTCTTTCGTTTCATTAATAGCAACTTCATCATCTTTGTCGTCATAGGCAGAATCAACTTTGTTGAAAACAAACTCATCAATGCGGCTCAATCCGTTTTTGGCCTGATCCAGCGCCTGATCGTTGAAGTCGATACCCGCGCGGTAATGGTTGGAAAGAAAAAAGTAGCGCAAAACTCGATAGTCATATTGCTTTAAAACATCGCGAATGGTTTTGAAGTTTCCCAACGATTTGGACATTTTTTGCGCGTTGATGTTTAGAAATCCAGTGTGCATCCAATAGCGCACAAACGGCGCCTTGCCGGTGATTGATTCAATTTGGGTAATCTCGGCTTCGTGATGCGGAAAGATCAAGTCAATCGCCCCGCCGTGGATGTCGTATTGCGGGCCGAATTCAATTTCGGTGATGGCGGTGTCTTCAATGTGCCATCCGGGACGCCCCTTGCCCAACTCGGTTTCCCACGAAGGCTCCCCCTCTTTGGACACTTTCCACAAACAAAAATCATTCCAGCCG
>Ga0265293_10006539_pt1 | contig 18573 bp, 11 predicted proteins | sample Munlanlewell138R_FD_192505 | JGI IMG/M metagenome (GOLD analysis project Ga0265293, IMG submission 192505) | Leachate microbial communities from a municipal landfill in Southern Ontario, Canada - Leachate well 138R | ecosystem: Engineered > Solid waste > Landfill > Unclassified | place: Canada...
CGGCTGCCCTATGCGCTCGCCTCCCAATAAATCACGAGCTTCCCTCAAAAAGTCACTAGAGCAAAGTAAGGAAAATCAGGCGAGCGTTTAAAATAAAGTAAATAAAATCAAGGCAGTATGCAAAAAAGGGTTCTAAGGGCGATAGCCCTTAGACGGGGTTTGGGGCGGTAGCCCCAAAAATAAATCACGAGCTAGCCTAAGGCATGGGGCAGTTGTATTTTCCATCGAGCCCTAGATTGGCCGTCGAAAATACAGGGAGTGCTTTGAGTTTACAGTAGTTAACGTGAGTGATGGCGTTAGCGCCACCAAACATCTGCTCGAAATTACTTCCTGCAGGAAAGTTCCAGTGGCTGATATCTTGATTAAAGGCTTGGGTAAAAGCAAAGATTTTCTCCATATTCACGGCAGCACCGACCTTCCAATTACGGAGTGGCTGGTTAAACTGCTCGGTGAACTGAAACATGTAGCTAAAATATTTGACCTTGGAGGTATCCCATGCTCCTATTGGCTGGTTGAAGGAACTAGCCTGATTAAACATGGCATGCATGTCTTCGACGTTGCTGGTGTTCCAAGCGCTGATATTGCCATTAAATGTACTATTACCAGCAAATGTAGCTTTCATAGTTTTTACAGAGCGTGTATTCCAATTTGAGATGTCTTGCTTAAAACCAAGGGCTTCTAAAAAAGTGCTTTCCATGTTTGTTACATTGCTAGTATCCCATGTGCTAATATCGCCGTTAAACGCTTTAGCGCGTGCAAAAGTTGCTTGTAAATTAGTAATAGCACTTGTATTCCATGTATTGAGATCTTGGTTAAAATTTACGGCATCCTGAAACATAAAGGCAATGCTAGTAACATTGCTCATATCCCAATTTCCGATAGCTTGGTTAAACTCAGTGGCCTTGTTGAACATGGCATTCATATTTGTTACACTGCTTGTATTCCATGCATTGAGCTCTTGGTTAAATTTTTGTGCATTTTGGAACATTGAGGTTAAGTTGGTAACTCTACTTATGTTCCAATTACCGATAGCCTGGTTAAACTCCGTGGCATTAGCAAACATGGCAGCCATACTTTCTACACTGCTTGTATTCCATGCACTTATATCGCTGTTAAATCCCGAAGAACATTTCTTCCATCCGAGTGACTTTGCTCGTATCCCAATTGCCGATATTTTGGTTAAAGCGTGTTGCCTCCTTAAACAAGCCGGCCATATGTGTAACATTACTTGTGTTCCAGTTTCCTATGTCTTGGTTAAAAGAGCTTGCTCCTAAAAACATACGATTTAATTGAAAGACATTGCTAATATCCCAGCGACTTATATCTTGGTTAAAGGCTTTGGCGTTCTGGAACATTCTATTCATCGCAATGACATTGCTAGTGTTCCACATATTCAGTGGCAAGTTAAAAAGTGTGGCGTTCTGAAATGTTCCCGTCATATGCCTAACATTACTTACATCCCAGTTGGCTAAGGATTGGTTAAAGAGCGCAGATTCAAACATTAAATTCATATCAACAAGTTTTTGGCTATCGGGTATTTCTTCGGTGAGAAACAAAAGGCGACTCTTGTGAAAGGCGCAGCTGCCGATCCCTACAGGACCGAAACTGAGTATAGCGATTAGTTCTCCTGCGTCCTTTGGAGCTATGCAGTTTCCCTCTATATCTATAGGCCAAGCGTATCCGTTGTAAGTGCCTCGTATTTTAACATTGACCATTGAAAGCGCGTTGTTAGTATATCGATGCGTTCGTGCCTCTTGATCAGTGCAATCTTGTATATGCGTAGCCTTAGTCCAGTCATCGTTTCCGCTTGGATCTTTTTCTTCATCACCCCATAGGATCCAAAAATCACAGTTTCCTCGCCCGTTGTGTGGCAATATAATTCTTCTTCCCTTGGTACTAATGTCCCAAACTGTTTCGAATATTTTAGATGCGCATCGACCATCCGAGCGGCAAAACTTGCCATCGATGGCAGCATTGTTTTCACAATCGAGGTCGGATGCACAGCGCATGGAACACTTGTAGCCTAGGGCTGAATCACAAAACTTTGCTTCGCAGTCATCGTCTTTTGCGCACTCTATCGATATGCACTTTCCGTTTGCACACTGTTCGTGTATAGCACAAAGTCCTTGCTGTGATCCACAACTACAGCGTCCAGCAATACATCTATCACTGCGAAGTTTACATTGCTCTCCGCCCGCATCCGCGCAACCACCGCAGTGCTCGCTGTTATTCATGGTGTCAACACAATACTCACCGCAAGCACTAAATCCTTCTTGACAATCGAGTACGCAGCGTCCTTCTTTGCAGAGTTCGCCGCGCTTGCATGCATAATTCATTCTGCCTTCACTGCAAGCGCCGCAATGGCGCAAGTCGCTCTGTGTATCGACACAACGCGTTAGCATTACGCCTGTTTCATCTCGTTCTAAGCAGGCTGTTTCGGGGTCTGGGCATGGTGTTCCACAAATATAGGAGTCGATAGAATATCGTACGCATTGCATTTCATTAATACACTTATGTGCTTTGCTAACGTAGTTATTTTTTCATCGTGCATGTAGCAACGGTTTGCATTAAGCATATCCTTGGCTGTACATGTGTCCATTCCCTCTGGGCAACAACGCGAATCTCTCGGCGGACAGACTTCTGAGAACTCATACACACTGTCTAGCTCGCAAGCTAAAAGTGTTGAAAAAAAGATAAAGAGCAAGAGAGAAGAACATCGCATCATTATTTTAATCTTTCTTAGATGAGTAATACGCTGGTGCATATTGTGCATACCATAATATATATTTGCATTAGTTCAATTGACGATTCATGCATTATTGATGAAGTAGACCTGAGTTTGCAGACAAGCTGCTCTCATTGCTCTTGATTATATTGGCTACGTTCCTTAATTCAAGAAAATCGTATACGCGAAAACAATATTATAGCGCGTATTTATTGCAGAATAAATTAGTTCCAGTTAAGCTTTAAAAGAACTTAAGATTAGCCATAAACATTAGCATTTAGTTCTACAGCTTAAAAGCTCGAACGAAAAAGGACAAGGACGATTTTAGCAAGATCGTTTTGTTGAATAAGGATACTAAAGAGCGTTTTCTTTGTAGAAGGCGATCAAAAAGAAGCAACGTTTAGCTACTCCTAGCAGTAAAGACAAAAGACTAGAAAGCTGCGCTAAAATATGCAAAACTGTGATTTTGGGGGAGGGTGAGGAAGATGTCTATGATTTTGTCAGAAAAATTTGATCGCGCTTATCTTTTGGCGGCAGAGCTACACAGAGAACAGAAGCGGAAAAATATTCCCACGCCCTTTATTGCGCATTTATTGGCGGTCTCTTCGATAGTGGCCGAGAATACAGAGGATGAAGATTTAGTGATAGCAGCCATGTTACACGATGCCGTTGAGGATCAGGGTGGGTTTCCTACTCTTAAGCGCATTCGCGAAGAGTTTGGCGAACGTGTCGCAGAAATCGTATTTGCATGTACCGATTCTACAGAAATGCCGCGACCGCCAAAAGCAGAGCGAAACCGAGTTTATTTAGAAAAGCTTAAAGATGCGCCCCCCGAAGTGCATCTGTTGTCCTGTGCAGACAAAATTCATAATCTTCGCTGCATGTATGCAGATTTCCTTCTTCTTGGGGACGAACTCTGGAGGCCCTTCTCTAGCGCGCCGGCTAATATTATCGCCAATTACCAAAACTTGCTGCTTCTTTACCAAGAGCACATTCCAGAGTCGCGGCTTGTTCGACTATTTGAAGAAGAACTCGCAAAACTTATACAAATTTATAAACAGCAAACTTAAATTTTGGAGGTACCTTGTATTCTGAAGATTATTCGAATTCACGCTTGGCAAACCGCATGATCGCCGTAGCTGGTTGCGTCATTGGTGGTGCTATTGTTATGTTTTTAGCGTCTTTGGGAGCTTTTGCTGAATACGAAACGCTTAACCGTGCGGGTTACAATCTTAAGACTTTGCCCGTCTATGGCCTTATTATTCTTTGTGGTGTTGGCATTCTTTTTCGCGTTCGCTATGCAGCAGCGGCCGCTTTTGTGCTCAACATGCTCGAAATGGCGGTCGACATTACTACGTATTTGCAAGCTACGACGGGGATGAATGGTTTCTTTATACTCAAGATTGGCGTTACTGTTTGCATCGTTCAGCTTTTAACCGTTATTGCGTCGTTTGATGATTCTAAGCCAGAGCCACCACAGCGGCGTCGAGGCCCAGCGCCTCCACGTGGCCGATACGTGCCACCCCGAAAGCGTTAGGGAAACTCTGATTTGTTTTTTGGAGCTCCGCCCTCAGAACCCTGTTTTTGCCTACTGCCTTGATTTGATTGACTTTATTTTAAACGCTCGCCTGATTTTCCTTAGCTTGCTCTAGTGACTTTTTGACCGTTTTTGTATTGCTCAGAGCATCCCTAGGACAAGCGCAAAGCTCTATGTAGGTCAAAAACCGGACGGGGCGTCGCGGGGTGTCCCCGCGGAGGGGGTAGGCGCAAACCCGCGCACAGCGCGGGGTTGCGGCGTAGGGGGAAACTTCCCCCACCAAAGCAAGAGCGTAAAAATCGTTGCTAATACGACTTTGCGATAGCCCAGAGCAAAGACTCGCCAGCATCAAAAAGTGAGAATTAAGTGTTTGGATTAAACAAACTTTGTGAGCAGAGTTGTGCGGGTTTTGTGAGTGCGTAGAGGAGGAGTTCGTGAAGTTCAGGGTTTCGTTTAAGATTCGATTTTAATGTGTTAATAGAGCGGGGGAACCACATATTATTCTGTGAAGAGTAGAATTCGACGCATGAAAAGAGGGATTGGCTGAGTTGCAAGGCGACGTGGGAGGCATTGCTGCGAACTTGGAGGGCGGCGCGGCGAATGCTGTTGGCGTCTTCGCGGGCGATGATATTGCCAGTAAGGGCGCTGATTTTGGCGTCGCTAAGGACTTGTTTTAGATTTTGTATGACGATGTCGGCGCGTGTGACTTCGTCTTCGTTCATTTTGAGGGTTGCGATGACGAGTTGGTAGAGGTCGTGGATTTCGGTGATGCTTTTGCTGGCGAAGAGAATGTTAGTTGGCAAGGCTAGGATGCAGGAGTAGGCGCATCGCGTAAGCCATTGAATTTCGGACATATTTTCGAGTTCTTCTGCTTCGACAATCAAGGCTGCGGGGAGAGTGTTGAGAACAAGGCCTGGGTTGGGAAGGGATTGGGGGGCGCTGATAATTTGGGGTACTTCGATGTCGAGTAGTTTAGCGACTTTGCGTATTCCAGCGTGAATTTGAGGGTATGTGTTGAGGTTGATAGGGCGAAGAGGGGTGCTGTCGCTGTAGAGTGCGGGGGAGTTTGGCGAGAGGCTGAGGGCTAGAATAGTTTTGAGAACGGCGGCGGGAAGGACTTGTCCTTCGAGTAGTTTTTCGCGTGCGATGGGGGTGATTCGCTCGGGTAGAGGGCGGAGTGGGGCGGGTTTGTATTGTTCGGGGGCGACGATGGCTAGGAGGTCTTGCACGATGCGCAGGCCGAATTCTAGTTCGTGCTTGTGGAAGAATTGCCAGTAATTTTGCAAGTCATCCATGGAGAAGCTGAGTTCTTTAATGGCTGTGGTGTCGGGGAAGGTGATTCCAAAGGAAGAGATGGACGGGGGGGTGGGTGCTTGTACGTCGTCGAGGTCGATAAGGGGGAGGTCCACGAGTTTTGGTGCAACGATGTCTTGAACGGGTTTTATGAGTGGACTAGAGCTGTGGATAATGCGGCGGAGGTCTGCTTGGATTTTGGGAGTGATGTCGTGAGTCGTAAGGTGTTGATATAATTGGTTAATTTTATCTTTTAAGCCAGCGGTATAGGGCGCTTGGTAGTGGATGTTGAGCAAGGTTTGGGCGATATTTTGTATGGAATCGCTGTCTGTGGGGGAGATAATTTTGAGGTAGACGCTGAGAGTTTCAGGGTGCAGGGGATCGAGCTCAAAGGCTTGTTGTAGAGTGTTTATGGCTTTGTGGTCGTCGTGAAGTTGGCTGTGACAGATTTCTGCCAAGCTGAGTAGGTAGCCGATTTTTGCTTCTTTTGTTTCGGTTTGTGCCTCGGCGATGGCTTCGGCTGTCATGGCTGCCTTATCCCACTGCTCTTGTTGAATGTATAGGGGGAGTAGTCGCAGGGGCAGGTCGTCGACGTCGCCGCCAAGGACTAAGGCAATTTCATAGGCATCGATAGCTTTAAGGGGCTCATCGAGGTAAAACTCGTAGAGTTCCCCGATACGTTTTTGTATGGCGCCTTGTACTTCGACGTCGTCGCTTAGATGCAGGAGTGTGTAGAACTCTGGAAGTGCTAGTGTCCATGCCTTCTTTTCGAGTAAAAGATTGAGTCTAAGGTCTACGGCCGCTCTGAAGTCTGGCATTAGGCTTACGGCTTGATCGAGTTGTTGGAGGGCAGCATCTGCTTCTTGCGAGGCGTAGAGGATATCGGCGTAGTAGTAGTGTAGGAAGGCAGCTTCTTCATAGTCTAGGGCGTTGAGTTTTCCCAACATTTCCTCGATGCGCGGCATGGCGAGGTCCCATTTTCCGCTGTGGTAATATAGCTGTATGAGGTCGTAGGCGACTTCTGTATCATCTGCTGTTAAGGCTAATATTGCTTCGCTTACGGATTGAACCAGTAAGAGGTCATCGACGGTGAGTGCGGCTAATCGTAGGGCTTTTAGCGTGGCGATGCGTGCGGTGGGAGTAAGCTCGGGATTGTTCAGGGCGTTTTGATAGTAGTCAATAGCCTCGTTTGGCTCAAGAGTGGAGCTTTGCAACTCATTGAGAATGGCGACTTGCTCGGCGCTTGGTGCTTTTATAAAGGATAAAATGTTTTGGGCTACAGCCTGTCTTTGTTCGCTAAAGTCGGCATTTTGCAGAAGCGTCGTAGCGAATGAAATCGCGTAATCATTGAGCTGGTTTGGGGGGAGACTGGGGTGTAGTTTTTCCCAAATTTGGGCGTAACTGCCGAGCTCTTGTCGTTGTAGAGATAGTGTTTGCAGCTCTAGTATAAAGGGTGCCAAGCTCTCTAGTGGTGGATTTAGGTCGGCAGCTTCGCTGAAGTAGCGCAGCGCTTCACTTAGCATTTTGAGTTCGATGTGGAGTTGTGTAAGCCGCGTTAGGGTGGGAAGTTTACTGAGGTTATCTTGGTAGAGCTCCGCGTGTTTTAGGGCTTCGATGGCGTTGAGTGTTTCTTCTTTAGCGAGATAAAACTGTGCGAGTGCTAGCCAAAGATCGGGGTTTTCGTTGTCGTACTTAATGGCGTCGAGCATATAGTGCGCGGCGTTCTCGTAATCGTAGAACTGGTCGGCGAATGTCATCGAAACGCGGTAGAGGGCATTAGATTTTTGGAGCAAGTCTTCGCATTGTTCGGCCTTAAGTAGCAAGGTTTTGAGATAGGATTGCCAGTCGTTGTGCTGGCGATAGAACTGCGCGACATGTTCGATGTAGGCACTATCGCTCTTGCCTTCTTCACTTAACCAGCGCTCGTAGAGCTCTTTTGCGCTTTGTGCGTCATTTAAGTATTCGATGTAGATGTCTGCGATGTGTAAAATAGCGGCTCGTTTTACCGAGAGCGACTCGCTGTGCATCGCGAGATCTTGGTACTTATCGATGAGAGGGCTAAAGGATTGCAGTTTTAAGCAAAGTGCAAGCAGTAGCGGGTGAAGTTGCTCAAAATCGGGAAATATATCGAGAGCCGCAAAGAGAGAGAGCAGAGCTCGTGAAGGGACGAGGAGTTTTTGGTCTTGTAGCGCTGCGAGTTGCATCAGATTTTGGAAGTTTTTAATCTGGTCATCTTCAAGGTTGATCAGGTTTAGCAGCGTGTTCTCTGCGCTTTTCCAGTTCTCTAAACTATAGAATAATTTGTATAGTTCGTAGTGTGCTTGCAGCTGTCGAGGGTTCTCGTCAAGGATCTCTTGGTAGAGATTAATCGCGTTATTGTATTGCAGGGATCGGATGTAGTAATCCGCGATTTGGAACTGCTTGGCGAGGAGTTCTTGCGGTTCCTTTTCGATGCGCATCTGTAGTTGTAAAAACAAGATGCGCGCTTGCGATTTGAGTTGCGCAACGTTGATGTCTTTTATTTGTTGTATAGCGAAGTCATCGTCGGGGTTTTCTTGCAAAATCTCGTGTAGGGTTCTCAGTTTTACGAGATCATCTCCTATGAGGTCGGCTATTTGGAACTTTTTGGCTAAAAGATCGTTTCGCCGCTCTAGATCATTGCCGGCCGCAATAATGACGTCATCGAGTATGGCGAGAATGTGGTGGTGCTTGTTAGTTCGCTCCGCTAGGGCGGTTGCCTGCTGGAAGTAGCCGGGGTTAGAGATGTTCTCTGGTAGGGCGGTGAGCAGAGCGTTAAAACCTTTCTCAGGATTATCGAGTCTATCGGCGTAGATGCTGGCAGCGGTTTGAATCAAAGAAGACGGGGAAGGGGAGAAGAGCTGCAAGTTTAACATCGTTTGAGTCACCGTTTCCCAGTGACTTGGCATGGATTGCAGTTCTGCGTTGAGGTAGTAGATCACAGCGTTGTTGTTGGGATCGATAACGAGCAACATCGCCGTATGTACTAAGCCTTTGGGTAGCTTCATCGGTTCCGCGAGCGATAGCCCAGCCTTTACCATGAAGCGATCGACTTTGCTACGCCGCGACAAGAGTTTGTCGTCGACGAGGGAGTAGAAGGAGACGAGTAAATCAAAACGCGAGTGGCTTTGCGCTATGTTTTCCATCAGCGCGACGGCTTCGAGGCTGTTGGGGTAGCGACGAATGATGTCGCAGCAAGTCTCAAAGGCGTTGAGCGCATTGTTGAGGCGCTGAGCGTAGACTTCGGCAGTTTTAAGTAAAAAATTGAGATGAAATTCTTCGTGTTTCTCGGAGTTTAGCACCATTCTATAGAAGGCGATAAGCTCGGAGAAGTTGTTCTCTTCAGCCGCCAATTCCTCGATCTGTTCAAGCAGACCTGTCGTTTGGGGGTAGGCCATAAAGGCGCTACAAAGAGCGTCGAAAGCTAGCATTGGCGCGTGTAAGCGCCGTTTTACGATTTCGGCGATGTTGAGGAAATGTTTTGCCTTTGTTTCATCATCTAGAGCTAGGGCGGCATCCTCGTGGAGCATCTCTACGAGTTCGTCGTAGAGCTTGTGTTCTATGGCGAAGTGGTAAACTAAGTTTGAGAGCTCTTGATCATCGGCAAGCATGAAGTGCGCCTGCTTTAAGCGATTGAAGATGGTGAGTGGAGGTGCTTTGAGCTCTTGTAAGGTCTCCGCGTAGATCATAAAGACCGCGCTAAGATCGTGTTGGGCTGAGTTGTGCAGTAAAATGTCCTCGATAATCTCGGGGATCTGCTCGAAGTTTTGTTGGCTGCGCAGAACGCGCACAAGCCCGAGTAGGGCGTCGAGTTCAAAACGCTTAGTCTGTCGTAGTTCCTCGTAATGTAGCGCGGCTTCATCATAGGATTCACTGGACTCGCAAAGTAGCGCAAAGAGGTAAGTCAGATTCTCTTGGTACGCGGGGGCACTGTTTTGCTTGATGAGCAGTTTTACCAAATTCGCTTGTTTACGCAGCTGCTTACCTTTTAAAGTGCTGAGACCAAGCTTCTCCAACAGGAGGTATGGGCCACCAAGTGAGAGGCAATACTGCAGATGCGAGGCAAGCGCCTCTTCGTTGCTAAACTTTTTAGCCGCATCTAGCGTCGGTTGTTGGGGCGAGACACTTCCTTCGTGTTCGCTATGCTCAACGGGGAATTGCTGAATAATTTTGTCAAATATAGCAGAAGCCGCGTCGATGTCGTTGTAAGCCGAGAGCAGAAGACTGGCATGATTTTCGTAGATCGTAGTTCTTAACTGATCATCCAGCTCATCTTTTTGGCTAAGCGCCTCATAAATAGATTTAGCTTCATCAAAGCGCGCACACTTCTCCAAAATAAGCGCAGCTTCGATTAAACGCTGATCGTTAACAACTTGCTCCGAAGTGACGAAAGCGTGGAATCGCTCAAGATATTCTTTGTCGTCAATTTGATGGTAGAGCCAATCGGCGATCCGCGGTAAATATAGGGTGTAACCCTCGTTTGCAGAATTATCGTCATTGGCCGCGGGGCTTGTGCCTGCCAACAATGCGTCAAAGAGTGCTAGATTGTCACGTTTATTTTGTGACTGCAGCGAAAAGACGCTGTTAAGCATATCGCGTGTTGATTCGGCGCTTCCCTGTATAGCTATAGCGTTGAGCAGTCTCTCTACGGCTTCGGGAATTCTTTTGGCGGCAATATCGATATGTACCAGACGCGCTGTGAAGCGCTGGGACTGCTCTGCAGTCTCGGCTTCTTCAAGACAACGAACGAGTGCTCGTTCAAGCAACGCGTCCTGACCCATGGGTTCGATGATTTCGACCATGCGCTCTAGGAGACCGAGATTGAGGTGACTTTGTTCCAGTTTTTGCGAAACAAACTCCTGCACAAGTTTGGGAAAATACTGGAGTTGTTGCAATAACTTAATAAGTTGCAACGCGATTTTCGTCGAAAACTCGTCGTTGCCAGGTAGGTTTTTGTAGCGCTCAAAGAGTGGCTCAAAGATCGCCGCGGCCTCTTGGGCATAGTCGTTAAGATTGACGTTTCTGCGCGCGAGTGCGTTGATGTCACCTGCGAGCTGAAGGATCGCCATGTTGTGGGTGCTTTGATCGAGCTCGGGGCCGATGCTTTCAACGCGAACGGCGAGCTTGCTTAGTAGTTCTTCGACGCTTTGCTCGGAGCTATCTTCTTGGGAGAAACTGCTAGAGAAGATGTGATCAATGCGCTGTAAAGCAAAAGTATTGAGCGGCTCAATACCGAGGATGCTCAAACAGTTCCTCGCCGCTTGCTTGTAGTCTTTTAAATGTTGCTCGTTGATCTGCGCCGATAACTTTAATATCTCAATGCGTAGCTGTGTTTCTAACGGGTAACTGAGCCAAGTTTGCAAACAACTGAGTAGTTTTTCCCAGTTTCCGCTGCGTTCTCCTAACTCACTTAATAAGTTTAAACACGCAATAGGGCGAAGTAGTTGCGGAAGGTAAAGCGAAATTTCATCGAAAATGCGGGGTATAGCGGCAATGGAGAGTTGCCCAATACCTTCTTGAATCATGGCGACGATGGCGTCGCTAGATTTTGCTTGTGCCGATTCCAAGCGCCACTTCTCTATTAACGCCTCGTCCTTAAGCGCTTTATCGCTTTGTTGCTGGGACATAAAGTCCCAGTACTTGATGGCTAAGTTTGGATCCCCGCTCTCTTCAATAAGTAGGAGCACCGTGTCTCTGAAACCTTCGCGCTTAAGAGCGTAGTCATAGACCCAGCCGTGCGTGCTTAGGTATTGGCTAACGTATTCAGCAAAAAACGCGGAAGCCAAGTAGAGGCGTCTGCGCGCCTCATCGGGGTTGTCGATGTGTTCTGCATAAATCTGCGCCATATCCAGCAAGACCTTCGTCCGCTTCTTCGCTCTCGGGATAAGCTTCCACTCCAGCTCCCCGATGCGCACAACGTCCTTCCAGCGCTCATAGGTCCACAGGATCTCAGATATTCTGCGAAGGGTAGGTAAGCTGTCGGGCATCGCTAGCGCGAGGTCGTTGAGTATCGCGAAAGATGCAGCGTGGTTGTCTTTGGTAAGCTCAAGGGCGGGTTCGATAAAATCAATAGCTTTATTGGCGTCGCCCCAAAGCTGTAGGTGCAAGGTCGCTAAGTGCAAGAGTAATGTAGAGCGTTTGCGCTTATCGCCAAGTGAGCTGTGGTTTAACTCAAGCTGTAGCGCCGATATTTGTTCTTCAGAGAACTTGAGTTTGGCTTTAAGGCGCGCGATCGCTTGCTTGGCTTCATTGCATGAAGGGTCACTACGGTTTAGTCGCTGTAATGATATGATCCCTGGTAGGGCGTACTCGATCGAAAGCGTGGCCGAGGTGTAGTAGGAACGCGCCGCTTCGATGTGGTCATCGGCTGAGAAACGCAGGAAGTGGCCGAATTCAAGGTACGCCAAAGACTTAGCCTGCGTCTCGCTTTCGAGGTCGATTTTGTGCTGCAAAGCACGGGCTAGAAGGTTGAAGTTATTGGTTGATTTGAGGTGCGAGAGCAACCTATCCTCGATGAGAGGATTATTGGGATAGATGTAGAATATGCGCATGAGGCTTTCAGCTGTGATCCCAGGCATCCCCAGCAAAGACGCCACGTTGTCGGCGCAGTGCAGCGATAAACACAACTGCTCCTGCTCACGTAACTGTGGCATCTCCTCTTGGACTCGGTCGTAAAACGCCTCGTATGATCGCGACGCCAATAACTGCCCCAATTCCTCAACAAAGTGTTCTTTAGTATAGTTTTCCATCAATCACACAAAAAAGCCGTCAATCCTAGCCCCCCTTTTGCTCTACCACAGTTGTAGCCGCTTGTCATAGATCAGCGCAAAAGAAGCATTGCAGGACAGCTTGCAACGACTTTCACAAATGTGGGGGAAGTCTCCCCCTACGCGCAAGCTTCCCTCAAAATTCGATAAGTTCCGCCTTATTTTGTGCGACGTTTAAGCTAACCGCTTAACCGTCGCACAAAATGCGTCACTTATCGACTTTTTTGGGTGATCTTGCGCTACCCCCTCCGCGGGGACACCCCGCGACGCCCCGTCCAGTTTTTGGCTTTAATAAAGCTTTGCGCTCGTTTTAGGGTTTGTGGCCGTAGCCCCAATATAACAGATTGGCTTTGCTGTAGGGGCAGGTTTCAAACCTGCCCTTGTTTAAAACAACGAAACTCAGGCGAGCGTTTAAAGTAAAGTCAACAAAATCAATGTGTTACACAGTGAAAGGCTTCTAAGGGCGCGAGCCCCAAAAATAAATCAGAGCTTCTAAAATAAACCAGAGCTTCTTTAGGAAAGCTCTGATTAATGCAAAAACAGTAGGGGCAGGTTTCAAACCTGCCCTTGATCTATGTAAAAAAATTCAATGGCGTTTTCGCCCACGCTAAACCCACATACTGATGGTTAAAATCAGTGATTTCAGCTTAGGCACGCTCTGAACAATGCGAAAATTGCCAAAATAGTCACTCAAGAAAAGTATGGAAAGCTATTTTTGCTTATTTGAACGTAGGCAAAAATCAACGGATTCCAGTTTCAAAGAAAAAATAGACCTTTGCACGGCTAGAAATTGTGAATTTAATTTTACAAATCCGACACAGTTTTAAACAAAATGAGACATTTTGTAGAGAAGCATAAGTGAATAATGCTAATTAAATAAGACAGATAGGAGATTAAATGATATTTTATTCGAAAAGTGCTTAAAAGAGTGCTTTCTTTGGGGAAGGGGGGTACGGGGGGAAACATCTTTTCTTTGGCACAAAGAAAAGAGTTTCCCCCCGTGCAAAGCTCTCAAAAATACGCTTTTCTTTGCAATTTTGAGCCTAGTTCTGGAAAAAAGAAGAAAAGCAGAAGAAAATAAGAAAACAAAACACCTTTTCTTTGCAATTTTGAGCCTAGTTCTAGGAGGCAAGGAGTGCGGCAAGGGAACGACCTAGAGGTCGTGACCGCGCCAAACAACGATGCCGACGACGAAATAGGCCAAAATTGCAAAGAAAAAAATCAGAGTTTCCTCAGCAGGCTCAAAACCTGTCGACTACGTCAGCAGCCGCACCCTGATAACCCCGTCGATGGCTTTGATTTCTTCGATATCGACGGGTTGGAGCAGATCCATAATGGTGTAGCAAAGAGCGGCGTTGCTCTGTGATTTTATCGCCATGATCCCGTGGATCTGCGAGCTTAGCGTAGCGATCAGCTCTGGGCTAGGCAGCGCTGTGACGCAAAGACGGTAGGGGCCGTTTCGGATAAGTTTACAGCGAGGGAAATTGACGGAATTGACGATATTTCCATGTTCAAGATAATCAATGAGCTGCTCTGCTGCCATAAATGCGCAGTTATCCTCGGCTTCGGGGGTGGAGGCGCCAAGATGGGGAATGCAGAGGCATTTATCGTGTTTTAATAGTTTTTCGTTGGCAAAATCGGTGACGTAGTAGGAAAGTTTTCCCGAATCAAGCGCACTTAACACGGCATCATCATCTATCAGGTCGCCGCGACTAAAGTTCAAGAGCCTCGCCCCGTCCTTCATCTGCGCGATGCTCTCGGCGTTTACCATGGCCTTGGTTTCTTTTGTTAGTGGCGCGTGAAGTGAAATATAGTCGCAATCGCTATAGAGCGTATCGAGCAATTCAGACATCATGGCATGCGAGTCCAAGCGCCAAGCCGCTTCGACCGAAAGGAAGGGATCATAGCCGATAACCTTCATGCCAAGGGCGATGGCTGCATCCGTAACACGCGCACCAATGGCACCAAGTCCGACAACACCAAGTGTTTTACCCCTAAGCTCAGGGCCAACAAATTGGCTCTTTGTCTTTTCGATGAGCTTAGGTATCGCATCCCCTTGCCCAATAAGACCTTTGGCCCATTCAACAGCTTTAATCACTTGGCGGCTACTGGCCAAAAGTCCAAAAATCACGAGTTCGCATACCGCATTCGCGTTTGCTCCCGGGGTGTTAAAAACCACGATTCCCCGTTCAGTACAGCGATCAATGGGGATATTGTTTGTCCCTGCCCCTGCTCTGGCAATGGCTAGGGTGTTATCTTCAAGCTCAAAATCATGCAGATTCGCCGAGCGAAGCAAAATGCCATCGACGCCCCCCCCCTCGTCGCTGATTTTGTAGCGCGCACGCGGAAAACGGCCGAGTCCCTCAGGCGAAATTTTGTTAAGGGTTTGAATTGTGAACATGCTTTACCTCAAATTGAATGCTAAGTGGGGGGGTAGGCCAAGCTTGTGATGCTTGGGAGCAGTTGCATAAGGCGATAGCGCCAGATCGCCTACATAACGACACAAATGTCGATACGCAAGGTCGTAGCTATCCCGTAGGGGGGGGCTGCCACGGATTGGCATACATTCCAGTTAAAAGCGCAATAGGCGCAGCTTGTGCAGTGGTTCTCCGAATGTGCGAAATATTGCACAAAATAAATCGCTCATTAACTAATTCTGAGAGAAACCCGCGCATAGCAGGGTGTTACTCGCCAATAAATGAAATGCCTTCTTATAGTGGATTTTCCTTGGCGAAAACGTCCATAAAACGAATGAGTGCTTCGACGCCTTCGATAGGCATGGCGTTATAAATTGAAGCCCGCATGCCGCCGATGGAGCGATGTCCGCCGAGGTTGACGAGGCCAGCCGCTGCGGCTTCGCTTACGAATTTTTTGTTCAAAACACTAACCTTATCCGAATTTTCGCTGCGTAAAAGGAAGGGGATATTCATTAATGACCGCGAATATGCGTCGACCGGTGAGTGGTAGTAGGAAGATGCGTCGAGGTAGTCGTAGAGTAATTTGGCTTTGCTTTGGTTTCGCTTCAGCATGCCTTGGGCGCCACCGTTGGCTTTAATCCAATCGAGCACTAAGCCCATGACATATATGGAGTAAGTGGGCGGTGTGTTATACATTGAGCCGTTTTTGGCGTGGGTATCGTAGCGCAGCATGCTAGCGATGTCTGAGGGCAAATCCTCGCGGATCAAGTCGTTGCGTATAATGACGACGGTAACCCCTGCAGGGGCTAAGTTCTTTTGCCCGCCTGCGTAAAGTAAGCCGTATCGCTCGATGTCGATAGGCTCCGAAAGAATGCAAGAGCTGATGTCAGAGACTAGTGGCAAGGAGCCAGTGTCGGGGACTGAAGCCCATTTAGTACCCATTATCGTATTGTTTTGCGTGATGTGGACGTAGTCGTAGTCACCAGCAACGCTGTCGATTTGGGGAATATAGCTGTAGTTTCGATCCTTCGATGAGGCGAGTACGTCGACTTCTAGCCAACGCTGCGCTTCTTGTATGGCTTTTTGCGACCACACGCCTGTGTCGATGTAGGCTGCACGACCGCGACGTTTGAGGTTGAGCACGAGCATACAAAATTGCAGACTAGCGCCACCTTGCAAGAAGAGAACCGAAAAATTATCGGGAATTCCCATGAGTTCTCGCAATTTATCCTCGCTGCCACGGATGATGTCGTCGTAGGCCTTTGAGCGGTGGCTCATTTCCATGACCGACTGACCTGTGTCGTGGTAGTTAAGCATTTCGGAAGCTGCGCGCTCCAGCACGGATTGTGGCAAGACCGATGGTCCTGCCGAAAAGTTAAAAACTCGTTTCATGATTGCTCTCCTTCCAAGAACAGGGTAAAAATTGTTCGCACAAAGAACAGGGTAAAAATTGCTCGCACAAAAGATACGATTGACATTTTTTACTACGTTTTTTCAAAAGTCAAGTTAGGTTTGTATATTTTTTGCGCAATATTAGTAAATTTTTCGTGGATTTTGGTCTGTGAGCGATGGTGGGGTATGAGCAAGGTTCTCGAATCAAGAATTTTCAAGGTTTTTTATGACTGAAATTTCACACTTCACCGTAAACCCGCGCAACACGCGGGGTTGACACGGAAGGTGGACACTTTCCCCAGCAAAATAAAAACTTAAAAACGGCCAAATATATGACTTTGCCGTTGCCCTGGGGGAGGGGTAGTGCGAGCGCAAAGTCCTGTTTCGCCAAAAACCGGACGGGGCGTCGCGGGGTGTCCCCGCGGAGGGGGTAGTGGAAAACCCGCGCACAGCGCGGGGTTGACACGTAGGGGGAGACTTCCCCCACCAAAAAAATAGCCTTGAAAATTATCAATTAGACGACTTTGTGCTTTCCCCCGCGCAAAGCTCAAAAGTAATACGTAACGCCCTGGGTGTGAGGCAGGAACTCAGCAATAAATCACAGTTTCCCTAAAAAACGCTTTCTTGCACGTGGTGGTGCGCGTAGGGAATCTGGACGATGGCAAGAGCTCCCTGCGGCTGCTTATTTTGCAGCTCTAGAGAACCTCCGAGACGTAATAGGGTGAGCTTTGCTTGGGTTAGACCGAGACCTTGGTGGTTTGGGCAAGTGCTATAAAACGGGTCGTACACGCGTTTGAGGTCCGCGGCGTCAATTCCGCAGCCGCTATCGGCGATTTCGATCATAACCTTTCGCGGTTGGGTATAGGCTCTTACTTTGATGCTGTGGTTTTCACAAATATCTGCGCGCTCTATGGCTTGGGCTGCGTTGGTCAACAAGGCTAAGAAGGCCTCGTATAAACGCCGGTATTGCGCACTCACCGCGGGTAGATTTTCTTCTAAATGGATGTCCATCTTCAGTGCCGCAAAGAGCTCCCCCTTCAAATTGGCGCTTAAATGCTCAAAGATGCGGTGCAGGTTAACGAGTTCGGGCGTTTCATCGTCAATGGAGCAGAGCGCCGCGAAGGCTTCGAGTTTGCGTATAGGCATGCTCAGCTGGGAGAGTTGTCGCTTTATTTCGGCGATAAAGCTATCATAAATAACGAATTCATTACTGTCATTGTCTGCGCCGCCGTTAGCTGGGCTATCTCCTATGGCCTTAAGCACTTCTGTAATTTGCTTAAGTGGCGTATCTAATGAATCAGTGAAGTGGCTACAAATGGAGTGCAAGCGGTCGTAGTGGCGCAAGGCTTCGCGCCGCGGTTCAAGCTCGTGCTCTTCTAAGAGTAAGGCGATGTATTCGGCTAAGTCGCTTAAACACTCAAGATCCTGTTCGCAGAAGTAGCCTTCAGTCTTGGAGCTAACACCAATAGCCCCGTAGGGCCGACCGTCTAGTATCATTGGCGCAATCATGAGCTCGCCGAACTCGGGGTTTCGCGCGTGGAGTAAAAAAGCCTCCGATACCGTGGAGCGATTGAGGATCTGGCCCTTGGCAGAGAGCAGCACTCGCTCCATCTGTTCCTCATCTAAATGATACGCCGAATCCAACAAATGCAAAACCTCGCCTCGCACGGATTCAAAATGCAGGGCACGCCCTCGTAGACTTGCTGCTGCGCTGGAACTGACACCAAAAAGTACAGTTAATAAAGACGCGACACCTTCGAAGAGTTGTCTTTGTGTCTTGCATTTGCTCGCAATGACAAAGAGTTTTCTATAGGCGGCTCCAAGTTGGCGCTCGGAGCGTTGGGGTGCCCGTATAGTGCTCTCTCGTGGTTCAAAAAACATTTTCCTCCCAAGATTGTTGTCTACGACACAAGCAATTCGTTGGACTAACTTACTGAATTTATTCTAAAAAATCAATAATTTTCTTTCTTTTCTTTTACTTGAGCAACTTTCGGTGACTTCGCGTTTTGCCCCTGAGCATACTCTGATCTCTACAAAGAGAGACAAAAAATAGCTTGCGTAAACGCTGAAAACTAGGGCAAGTTCTTAAAATAAAGTTAATAAAATCAATACACTACAACTAAAAGAGGCTCTAAGCACCCAAAGCCCAAGGCCAGCTCTGATGAATTCGTTCTTTGAGCTTTTTACTTTGCTGGGGGAAGTTTCCCCCTACGCGCAAGCTTCCCTCAAAATTCGATAAGTTCCGCCTTATTTTGTGCGACGTTTAAGCTAACCGCTTAACCGTCGCACAAAATGCGTCACTTATCGAACTTTTTGGGTGATCTTGCGCTACCCCCTTGTAAGTAATCTATTGCTATGTTTAGCTAGCATAGCACGAAGTGCGGTGAGCGTTTCTACCCCCTTGGGCTTAAAAGCCTGTCATGG
>Ga0265293_10006542_pt1 | contig 18567 bp, 15 predicted proteins | sample Munlanlewell138R_FD_192505 | JGI IMG/M metagenome (GOLD analysis project Ga0265293, IMG submission 192505) | Leachate microbial communities from a municipal landfill in Southern Ontario, Canada - Leachate well 138R | ecosystem: Engineered > Solid waste > Landfill > Unclassified | place: Canada...
TTGCTTTTGCCGCACTTTTTTACTTTTGATTTTCAACAGGTGATGTTATATTCTTTAAGTAGTAACCTCCCATGTCATTGGCAAGTTAAATTAGACCGTGAATAGTAACATAATATTTCCTGCTGTAAACAAGCCTAAACTCTGGTCTACAGGACTGCTAAACAATATTTTTTTGCACTATTGCTTTTTATAAGCATTTGTGATAATGTTATTTCGCTAGTCTATATTATGTTAGGATTAAAAGGTTTTGTACTATATCCTCTTGAATTTTGTGTTAGGAGCGAAGGGCAAGAATCACTTTAATCCACTAAAATTAAGGAGGTATATAGATGGCTGATAAAACATTAGTTTGCAAAGATTGTAATGCAGAATTCGTATTCACTGAAGGTGAACAAGAATTTTACAAAGAAAAGGGATTTGAGAACGAGCCACAAAGATGTCCTGATTGCAGAAGAGCTAAGAAACAGCAAAGAAGACCCAATGACAGAGGCGGCAGAGGTTTTGGCGGCGGAAACAGATGGTAATTTAAAGGAGAGCATATGCTCTCCTTTTTTATTGTTTCATTTACCACCTGCGAGAGCTTCCGCCACCACCACCGCTTCCGCCTCCACCCCTGTAGCCACCGCCGCCGCCAAAGCCGCCGCGACCTCCACGTCCTCCACCACGACTACTTAAAAGCACATAAAAAAGGAAGCGAGTTATACTACCTCTTAAGAATATCCAGTCTATAAGGAGCAGAATGATTACTATTATGCCACCAAGTATCCTTAAAGGGTCATTGCTTTGCTCTGGTTGAGGAGGAATAATTTGTGTTATTTCTTCATCAATATTGTACTCTTTATATACTTCATTGACAATTGCAGAAAATCCAAGTTTTAGACCAAGGGAGTAGTTTCCTTCAGCAAAATACGGCACCATATACTCGTCCTGTATTCTGCCTGTTTTTCCATCAGGCAATGCTCCTTCAAGACCATATCCTACTTCTATACGCGATCGTCGATCATTTACTACAAGCAGAATCAGAACACCATTATTTTTTTCCTTGTCACCAATCCCCCAACCACGAAGGATTCCTAATGCTGCCTGCTCTAATGGCTCATTATCTAAAGTATTAATGGTTACAACAACTACTTGTGCTCCAGTTTTTTGTTGAAGAAGAACTGCCCTGTTTAATATTTCCTGCTCAGTACTGCTATCCACCACCCCAGCAAAATCGTTTATATAAAAAGCATTAGTAGGGTTAGGTATATCAAATGCGCGTACCGGAGCTGCAAACATTAATGCACATATAAGAACTGCAACTATACACAGTGTTCTCTTCAATCACTTCACACTCCTACCATATTTAAAATTACAGTTTAGAATAGAGGTTTAGGACATACTTGCCCCAATTCAATTTCTATTTTAAAATATAAGTTTTACTTAAAACTCTATTTTGAAAAATCAACCTTCGGTGCTTGTCTTGCCCCTTCGTCTGCTTCAAAATATTCTACACCCTCAAATCCTAGCATACGAGCAAATATTACTGTAGGAAATCTTCTTATAGCTGTATTATATTCTCTTGCTTTGTTATTGTAGTCGCCTCGCGCAACTGCAATTCTGTTTTCTGTATTCTCTAAATTGTCCGATAGTTGAATAAAAACCGTATCTGCTTTTAATTGAGGGTAATTTTCAACCACCACAAGCAATCTTGACAAAGCACCTGACAATTCGTCACTGGCTTCCGCTTTTTCCCCAATGGTTCCCGCACCAATAAGCTTTGATCTGGCATCCGCAATTGCTGTATAGATTTCGCTTTCATGCGCTGCATAACCTTTGACAGTTTCAACAAGATTTGGAATAAGGTCATTTCTTCTTTGCAGCTGGTTGTCAATTTGTGACATTGTCTGCTGTACACTTTCCTGCTTGCTCACCAAACCATTATATGAGCCAATTACTGAGAAAATCAAAATTAGCACAACTACACCGATAACAATTAATGCAATAGTTCCCTTTTTCATATTTTTAAATCCCCTTTCTTATTACCTTTAAAACATTACTTTAAGTTAAAAATCAATTCTAAAACACATATGAAAACTTCAATATTATCTGTATTTGAAAAGTTCTCACTTTATTCTTACCCTTTAATATTCCAGCTTAAAACAGTACATTGAATTATTATACACTACTTTTTATTTATATAAAGTACAAATAGCTTTTTCTTATATGATTATTCCCCAAAAAACAAGTTAAACTATATGGAATATCTTCTTTCGTGTAATATGGCCTTTAAAATACACAAAACTTCTAGTGGATTTAAAAAGACATATTGTATAGAATTGTTACGTTTCATTTAACCTCTTCCGTCAACATATGCTGCAGCAAGAGCATTGCTAAGCATTCATATTTTCAAACAATTTAACTCCTTTTACTTCTAATAATTTGTAAATTCCTACACAAAGAAGTCCGGATATACCTGTAGTCATAAGGAAAGCAGGGACAAGTGATAGCTTTGATGCCCTTATTCCAAAGAAGAATGCTACTGCGACTACAACACCTGCAATCATACTCAGCAGCACATTTATATTCTGCTTAACAGCTTTTTGCTCACTATCCCATATAAGTTTTGGATTAATGAGATCTATCATAACACCTGCATAGGAAACAAAAAGTATTCCAACAGTTCCAGCTATCACCACAAATATTGCAATAACTAAAGATATTTTTAGGATAACCACTAATAATGGTATCATGATAACAATCCCACTCATGCTGACTATTACTCCTGTTAGCGCTTTAGCAGTAATCTGTGACATATAGCTTATAGGCAGGTATTTTGCTACAAAAATATTCTGACCTTCTCTTGAAATTGAAGAAGCAGCAATTCCGTTGCTTGCTGCAATAAAAATGCAAAATCCAAAAGCTACTGCAAACACAATTGATTCATTTCCGTTTCGAGCTAATTCAAAAAGACTTTCTAACTGACTCATATCTTGCGACTGTGCAAGAAACGGAAGTATTAGGAATACAGGCCATAGAAAATTAATAAGCACACAATTCATAAAATAAATGGGTGTTCTTATCAAAATCTTAATTTCCTTAATAATATAGGATTTTACTGACGAATTACTTTCAATAGCCTTATCCAGATCTTTTCCGGTAATCTTTTTTCTTTTTGCTCTTATCTCTGAAATACCAATTACACCTTTAAAATATAGAAGATTTCCAAGACGTAAGAAAATCAGGTATCCAAGAATACAAATAGCCGCAAAAACAAGAATATTTGTTATACCTTCCAAACTTGTGCTATTTATTAGCCCCTTGGCTGCAAAATATGTGCCTGGAAAAATATTTGATGTGATACCTATAAGAGAATTCTTACCTTCAGTCAGCATTCTAATAACATTTTCTTCTTTAAGAGAACTCGAAAAAAACCTTTGCAATGCAATATTGCCTCCAATTGCAAGAAACATAGCTATTATCCCACCAACAAGCTTTAATCTGTCTCTGTTTTGACCAATGGACGTGAATCTCATCACAATCATAACTATAATTGAACTTACTATAAGAGGAACAACAGGTAAAAGCAAAAATATAATAATTGAATATAGATAGAATAAAACTCCTTCATTGCTTTTTGCTCCATAAGCTACTATTATAGGACCCATAATTAGCAATTCCGTCAAATATTCAAAAATCACAACAACTAGAAACTTTGCTCCTATAATTTGTGAAGGTTTTAGAGGAAGCGGTAATAGATATTCCACATCACTCGAAAAATAAAATGTATTCATTATGTAAAATATACCAAAGAAAAAGATTGTAAAAGCTGTAATCCCTATGCCAAGACTTAGAATTATGCCTTCCTGACCAATTTGAGCCAACGCATCAACCATACCGGAAACCAAATAAGCTAAACCGATGGCCATAGGTAAAAAACTAACGCCTATAAAAATCATCAGTAGCAACTGTGGGTTAATCTTTTTCTTACCGGCTCTAAACCCAAGACCAGTTCCACTTTTTAAAAACACACGTGCCAGAACCATTATCTTATTATTCATAGTATTAGCGCTTCAAAAGCTCCGTGACTTAAGTCATGGGAGGAGAATCGCATTACGCCACCTTTCTTTTTTTAATTTTCGGTCAACTCCAAAAACATCTTTTCAAGGGATTCATCGCTCTTAAACTGCTCTTTCATTTCACCAATCTTACCACAAAAAAGAATCTTACCCTTGCTTATTATAGCTACACGATCACAGATTTTTTCAGCAACCTCAAGCACATGAGTGGAGAAAAACAGTGTCTTCCCCTTGTCTACATGCTCTCTCATCATTTCTTTCAGTATAAAGGAAGACTTAGGATCAAGTCCAGTCATCGGTTCATCAAGTATCCAAACATCAGGATTGTGTATAAGTGCACCAATAAGTACAATCTTTTGCCTCATGCCATGAGAATAGCTTTGCAGCTGATCACCTAACGCTTCGACCATGTTAAATCTTTCACTCAAATCCTCAATTCTACTCTTTCTGTCCTGCTCCGGAACCTCATAGATGTCCGCCATAAAATTGATATACTCAAAACCTTTCAACCTAAGAAAAACGTTCGGGTCATCGGGAACAAAACCAAATTGGCGTTTTGCCTCGATTGCATTATCTCTTATATCAAACCCATTGATTTTTATATCACCGCTGTCTGCGTTTAAAATACCAGCTATCATTTTAATAGTTGTAGTTTTTCCTGCCCCATTAGGTCCCAAAAAACCAAAAATCTCTCCATCATTAATAGTAAGGCTAATATTATCAACAGCCTTCACGGTACCACCAAAAGTTTTGCTGACATTAAATAGTTCTATCATCTACCTCATCCTTTCTATATATAATGACTAAGTTCCTCGCAATACGACCTTTGAAAGGCACAATGTTTCAGGTATATTTCAAAAGGCATATTAAATAAAGTATGATATTACATCTAAATTTTATTAGCGTACGAAAATCAATTCTCCAAATTTGTCGGGCATATGGAAGGTTTTACCTAATGTTGGACTCCATGCACTCAGCTCCCTTTCTCCATTCTGCCTTCTATCAATCCTATAAAGGTTTACTCTCCATTGTGAATCTTTCTTCGGACCGTCTACCGAGTCCAATATTATTTCGCTAAACGGAATTGCAATCTCCACATCCCAAAACCCTCTATCCTTATTATGTACAACTGCTGTTTTGAGTATCTTTTCAACTCTTGCAAAGGTTATTATTTCTCCATTAAGATTATTATGAACAGCATAATGCAAAAGGGTATTTAGTGGACTTACTTCGATCTCTATATATGTTTTTTTGTCACAATCATCATCTATAAAAATTTCTACAACTTCTTCATTATAAATAGGGTCATTGTACCCGGTCATGGTCGCAATAATCTCATCATCAATACACCTAAAAGCAGCATACAAAAAATTATCATTCCATAACATTTTTGCTGTGGTTTGTTGCCTAGGCTCCTTGCCATCTGCATTATTCACAAGCTGTATTTCATCCGCATTTTGCCAAACAGGCTTAGAAAAATTACCGTCAATAGTTATTTCTTCATTAATATATTTGCACCTGTACTGTTTCACAATTTCCTCTCCTTCGCCATTACTAAAACCGGTGTTTTTAGAAAATCACAAGCCTAATTATACCATTCCTGCTTGCAAAGTACAATAAAAAAGGTAAATCCCCCTTATCATTTCAAAAACTACTCTTATCTTAACATTATTAACACATTGTTAATTATAATTATATAATAAATAATTATCCAATAATTTTTCGTATATTTAGGAATCCAATTCCATTATGTTTGGATATTTTAGTTTCGTCAAGACCAAAATATAAAGCCAGCTCCGGTGAGCAAAAATTTTGTGTCTATTCAGTGGTGGGGTACCCTATAACACAGTTTAAAATGCCTCAGAGTTTAGTAAGCTCATTAAAAACCGGCCATGCAGCATCAGCATAGAATCGGTGTCCTCCATCACCAATGACATGACAGCAAGCTTCGGGGCTTCCGGCAATACTATAAAGGTGTGAAAGTCTTTCAAACTCCGCTTTGGCTCCTTCAATAGGAAAAATATCATCCTCACGTCCATTGACTATAACAAGAGGACGAGGTGCAATCAAGCCACAAATATCCCCCATATCAAACTCGTTAGCAATCCCCGGTATATAATTACATACACAATGATGCATCGCGGTTATTGAAAGCTTGTATGAGCACAAAGAGCATGACGGCATTGCAGCGGCAATTCTTGTTTCCAGAGCAGCAGCGTATATGATGGCCGTACCACCTCCTGAATTGCCAACCGCTCCAATGCGTTGTGCGTCAATCTGAGTAAAGTATTTCTCAATTATATCAATTGTTCTAGAAATGTCCCATACTCGCTCACCAATAAGTGTTCGACCAACAAGAAGTGCCGGCATAGCTACACTGGCGCACGCAGGACCGACAGGCAACCCATGGCGTTCTCCAAAGGAACGCTGCTCAAGTGCCAGTGCCGCATACTGATGTTTTACTGCTTGCAGGGCAAAATCACGATCTCCTTGTGAAATGCTTTTTATATCACGTTCATATTTCACACGACCTAACGATATGTGCATACCGGTTGAATGACCCTGTAAACAAAGCATCAGCGGTAAGGGCTTTATAATTTCATGAGGAAGCAGCAGGTGAGCACAAACCCAAACATCCTTCTCACTTTTAAATGAAAACCGGATCTCATGAAAATCTTCATGCTCCTTTTCCCACTCAATTATAAAACCATCGTCTGATGGTATCTCAAAAGGCAAACCCAATAAGCCAGTTAGCTTCTTGCGCGCACTTTCCTGCCATGCAGTAAAATCTCCACCTCTATATGCACTGGAACGAGGTGTGGCGTCCATCATATTATTGTGACAAATCCTTGGACTGTAATCCATGTGAATTCACTCCTTACTAAATATTTATATGGTATGCTATGATAAATTGCTGAAATTAACGCGGTATACTACTAAGGCATAGAATTAAAAATTCTTTTTACTGTCCAGTATGCCAGCTTCGGTCTTCTGTACTCATCCACAATTCCCTTGTTGTTTAAACCTCTTGCTCGCATCATTTCCTTATTTTTGGATGAACGGACATCTGAAAACTGCCAAATAAAAACTCCTGAAATATCGGGGTCGTTACAAAACAAATTGAGCGTATATTCAAGGTATTTATTCTGATAATTCTCCGACCATTTTTGTTCTTCAAAGGAACATGTACCTAGCAAACCTTCAGCTCCGAACTCTGAAATAATCAGCGGTAAGCGATCAAGGTTTTGTTTCTTAAGCACACTCTTCATATCCTTTAAAAACGCTGTCCAAGCATTAAGCTCTCCCATTTGCGTATACCAACCGATATAATAGTTGATACAAATCATGTCAGCAAGATTAAAACAGATATCAGCCTGGCGTTTGGATGAAGCATATGTTATAGCGCGGGTTGAATCCAGACCTTTTATTTTATCTGCATACTGTCGGGTCATCTCATATGCAAGAGGATTAGTTGTATCAATCTCGTTGTGCATACCCCACATAATAATGCTTGGGTGATGATAATCGCGTGTAACCATCTCTTCTAGCATTTTAAGTCCTCTTTGTACCAATAGAGGATTTTGCATATGTTTATCAGAATGCTGCCATATGGGAATCTCTTCCCAAAACAAAATTCCCTCTTCATCACAGTAATCAAGAAACATGGGGTGGTTGGGATAGTGCGCACCTCTAATAGCATTACATCCCATATCCCTAATGATATCCATATCTCTTTTCAGAAGCTTAGGATGCATTGCAGAGCCCCAGTCAGGGTGATCTTCATGTCTGTTTACACCCTTTAGAAATATTCTCCTGCCGTTTAAAAATATCTTTCTTTCTTCCATTTTAATATGACGAAAACCCACCCTTTCGCAGAGATCGTCTTCTTCAATCTCCAAACGAATTGTATAAAGGTTTGGGTGTTTGGTATCCCAGAGCTTAATATCCTTAAGGATAATCTCTTTGAAAATATAATATGTAGTATCTTTAATCTGCATATTTGCCGCCGCTACCAGGTGATCGTTCACATATAACTTCAGTTCTCTTTGATATCCTTTATTGTCAAAACCCTCCAGCACTGCGGCAACCTTCAATGTAGCACTATGGAAGTTCTCATCTAGTTTATATTCTATGCGAGAGTCTTTAATCCACACATCATCAAGCTCCATAACCTCCACACTGCGGGGAATTCCGCCATAGTGAAACCAGTCCACTTTTGAAAGCGGTAAGCTATCAATGTCATTGTGAGAATTATCAACACAGACAGCAAGATCATGTGTTCCTGGCATTATATTATTAACAACAAAATTAAAAGAGGTATACCCTCCATAATGCCCACCCAGATGTTTACCATCAAGATAAACATCTGCTTGACCGGTTACTCCATTAAAAATCAGATTTATGTTTCTCTTTGTTGTCTCAAATGTTACCGAATACCATGCCACACCTTCATAATGAAAATAACCAAAATCATTATTCCAACAGGATGGCACATAGGTTTGGGCACAATCATCGGGAAACTGCTTAAACCATGCTTCTTTAACACCCATCCTATCCGGATCAGTCTTAAATTTCCATATACCATCAAGAATGGTAGCTTTTCTTTTTTTGTGTCTTTTAAATAACCTAAGCATAATTTACTCCTTAAATTTTCTTAATACCGTGATTATCATTATTCCCCAAAATAATCGATTAACATTTGTTCGGCATTATCAGCAAGGGGCCCTGGGTATCCGACTTTCTTCCAAAAGTTATCCGCCTCATAGCCGCCATCACACAGCATTTCAGTAGTTGGTATGTACCCGACACAGCCATTTGAATAACCCATAAGCATTGTCATTCCGCCAGAAAATCTTTCTCTTACCGACTCCGCTGTTTCAGTCATCACTTCTGCTTCGGCAAACGCTAGTCTTACTGATTCATTAAAACTAATAACCCCCAGTAACAGCTCGCACTCTTTTGGCGCTGTTCCCTTTTCTATTTTATCAAGCAACCAAAGCGCATAATCACTGAATACCTTTTGTTTGGAATTAGTTTGCTCCCTGATGTCGTCAAGTCTTGTTTCTCCAAGCGGAAGCGTTATTTTCTCAAGTTTTGTGTGAAGAGAAACATCAATCTTTTTCATTCCGCACCTCAATACATTTTTAACATCGTTTGCAAGAACTCTTCCAATAAAAAGAACGTTCTGCGCGGAGCTCGTAATTTCGTCTAGATCCTTACCCCTCATTTTAACAGCAACATTCAGGTTTCCACAAGCCCCCTGCAGAAATATTGCCATAGCTTCTGGATAGCTTTTCTCAATTTCAATACAAGCAGCTCCGGGATAATCCGGCGACAGATGAAGAACACTGCCGCTCATTGCAATCGGATGGCATGAGCAGCAAAAAAGCACAGCCTTCACCTTATTTTGTTCATTCATGAGCTTTGCAACAAATAGGCTTCTATCTACCCTCCCGGAAGGATTCACGCCTAGGCTAATTCCTTCCTTTGTCTTTTGCCTGCGATTTACCGCAATAAATGTTTCACCCATGCCAACTTCCATTGTTCCTTCCTGCACAAGTCCATTTAAACAACTGTCTATACATGTGGTAACTCGTTTCTTTAAAAACTCCATATACCTTTGGATTTCTTTAAATCTTTCCGGATCAGTATACCTCTTCATGTGGGATGTTGCGGGTCCTGAGTGGGTATGGATAGCATGTATCAAAATGTCTTTTTCAAAAATACCATACTTTTTATTAACCCAGAGCTTTATTTCATCTGAAAATGCCCGATCCACCATACATAAATCAAATGAAATGATCAATACTCTGTTTTTGCCATCATTTAAAAGCAGCGCTTTTACGAACATATCCTGCAAAACACCCTCACAAGATTCAGTTCTGTTCAAATACCCTGCCATTTTCACAGGCCAATGCGGTGTAATACATTCTTTTGCAGTACTGAACTTCATAATAAACCCCTTTCAACTAGGTGCAAAACGAATCAGCCCTTTTAGAAATGGGAGTTAATCCATCATATTTGCACGTGATATATATTTCTTTGTAAAGGTTCGTATATGTGCATTAATTTTCCCTATCAAACTCTTTATTTGTAGAAAACTTTACTTCAAAAACATCCCACTTTTCAACAGTACCTCTTTCAATTAACAATTTTTTCACATCGCTTTCATTTATTTTATTATAACACAGGATATATAGCAGGTTTATAAAATAATGAATCTGATTTACCACAATAAGAAATACTGATGAATGAATAAATAAATAAATAAATATACATATTTGCTTTTGAAAATAATGTATTTCATGCATAAAATATAGAATAACAGGTTTTTATGTATGAAATATGAATGATTTTCGAATTATTGAGGCAAAATCAAATCTTATATTGATAAAATCAGATCGGGGAGACACCCCGATCTGATTTTAAACCACTCATTTGCGATACATCACTTTGCACTCTTATCTAATATTAGTAGGATATATAAACTCCTGCCCTGCTCTTTTCTTGGCATTTTTAAACATTTCATTGTAAGCCTCAAACAACGTTTGATAACCCATTTCCTCAACATTTTTCATTGTTGCTTCAAACATGGCTCTGCATTCACTTTCACTGTCAGCAAGTATTATTTTGGGAATTTCTGCATTCATTAACATTGCAACCTTGGCATTAATTGTCCCAAGCTCCCTGTTTCCGGTAGGCACTACCAGTGTCAATGCGTCTGCTGAATAGGCATGGCCTGAATAAATCATCTTGATATTTTCCAGCATTATTTCTTCGGGTTCAGTTGGATATGGCATATATTGATTTACAAGACTGTCTCTAAACGCCCACATTATGTCCGGATATCCGTATACCCTGTTGGATCCGGTAATATCCTCTTTTCTGGACGCTATTGCCTCATCAGTATGCAGTACATAACCATCGACCATGTGATAGGTTAATCCTTCGACTCCATAAGTATCCATCAATTGCACTTTTGGTGTATGCAGGTACGCAAATAGTTGAATTATTCTTTCTGCGGGAGCCTTGTCTTTTTTTGTTATAAAAGTAGTCATCCATCCTCCCAAATCATTCCTTCTCTGATATGGGAAGGCTCCATCCTTAGATGACGGAGGTACTATTCCAATATATTCGCTTTTCCCCTCTGTTTGCAGATAAAAGCTTCTCATACCTGTTCCGGGAGGTCCACCAAGATTGCAATTTCCCATCATCATAAAAACCGTACCATTGGCAAGCTCTTCACTATGATTTTGTAGTGACATTATCATGTTCTGATCTGTATAAAACCCTTCTCTGTACAATCTGTTCAAAAATAAAATCATTTCAAGAAATTTGGAGTTTCTGAGTGGCATTATATAATTACCGTCCTTATCTTCATATGAAAGACCAAAAAATTGAGCGAGCCATTCTATTCCCGCCATATTCAAGTCATTTGATAGAAGGAAGGGCGTTACGTCCATTCCATCCTGCTTTAGCTTTGCATCTCTAACCTTCTTCAATGACTCGACCATTTTGTCCTGCGTGGCAAAATCCTCTGGCTTTAATCCCAGCTGGTCCATAAAATCCTTGCGAGCAATTGTGAGAAGGTTTGTAGCACCGCTCCTTTTGTTGAAGTTCTCTGTCACAAGCTCTGGAGGCTTTGTAAGGCATGTAAATCCATAATAACTGCCATCTTCATCCTTATACCAGTTATATATTGATTCGGTTATCCCCTCCATAAAATCCGGAGCATATTGCTCGCTAAGTGCTTTAAGATCATAAATAAGATCTCCCTTTTTGAGCATATCAACAAGCAGACCTCCTGCGGAATCTTTAGCATTGAGGGTAATAACATCGGGTAATGTACCAGCTACAATCATAGCACTAAGCTTTTCATTTTCAGCCGAAGCAGCAATTATAAACTCAATATGGTTGAGTCCGGTATTATATTTGTGTATTTGGTGAACAGGTAACTTTTCACTGTTCCACTCAAATTGGTATGTCGGAAAGCCCATATACCATTCTAAATCATATGGCGTTCTGTCAGTAGACCACGAGCCAATAATCTCATTATCAAGAAGCATCTGGTCAACTGCAGGAACATCTGATCCTGTTGAGCCTCCTTGACTGCTTGTACCGGATGTTCCATTCTTTTTACCGCATCCAAACAAAAGCGTCAGACACAAAACGAAAGCAAGCGTCAAACATATCAATCTCATGCTTTTTTTCAAATAAATCTCCTCCTTAATTTTATAATTTATATTGTATATGCAACGAAATGCTTCTTTGCAATTTGCTCTTTGAAACGCACTAGAACCGTGGTGCCTTTAAAGAGGTCATATTATAAGAATTAAAGATGTTGCATATAAAACAACAGCTGGAATTACCCTTTAATTGATCCCATCATTATTCCCTTCACAAAGTACTTTTGCAGGAAGGGATAAATAGCCAATATCGGTGCCGTTGCCACAATCATTGTCGCAAGCTTAATGGTCTCCGCATTCGGTCTTCTAAGTCCCGGAATCAAATCCGCCGATTCAGCTGCCATCTTAGCCGCAAATTCCACCTCGCGTATGATCCTCATAAGATAAACCTGCACCGTTTGCAGTGATGTGCTGGTAGTAAACACCATAGAATCAAAATATGCGTTCCAATGCCCAACTCCTGTAAATAGCGCAATGGCTGCCATAACTGGTTTTGACAAGGGCACAATTATGGAAAAAAAGATTCTGTATTCTCCTGCACCGTCTATCATCGCAGACTCATTTAGCGCTTCGGGGATTGTCTTAAAAAATGACTGTAAAATTATTACATGATAAAACGAAAATAAAGACGGTATAATATATACCCAAAAACTATTAATAAGATTCAGGTTAATGTAAAGCAAATAAGTTGGTATCAACCCCCCACCAAAATACATGGTGAACATTGCATATTTTAAATATATCGACCTTCCTAACAAATACTTTCTTGTAATGCCATAGGCAAAAATTGCGGTAAATATTAAATGGGTAACCGTGCCTATCACAGTCCTTGAAATGGTAACCCTGTATGCGGTAATCAGTCTCTCCTCTCTTAGTACAATGCGGTAGTTTTCCCAAGAAAACGCTCTTGGGAGAAGGAATACCCCTCCTTTAAGATAATCATAGCCTTCATTCAGCGAACCTATCAGGCAGTACCAGAATGGGTATAATGTAACAACTATAATAACCAACATAAATACAGTGTTGAACACATCAAAACCCAAGCCCGGTCTTAATATTTTATTTTTTTGCGTTATGCTATTCAAATTAGCCTCCGTTCTGCCGCAATTCTTCTGCGGCATAATCAATATTGAAAAAAGTGGCGTCGCTTATTCAGCCAAAGCTCATCCAAATCATTAATACAGACTTTCCCCTGAAATCTTTCTGCTAAATGAATTGGATAACATAAGGAGAATAATTGATACTACTGACTGAGACAGTCCCACCGCCGTTGCAAAGGAATACCTCAAATTAACCAATCCCATCTTGTATACGTATACCTCAATGGTCTCACTCGTCGATTGGTTCAAAACATTATGAAGCATCCAAACCTGGTCAAAGCCTGTTTTTATTATGCCGCTTATGTTGAAGATCAAAAGTATAACAATTGTGCCCTTAATAGACGGTAGTGTAACATGCCACATCTTCATAAAACGACCCGCTCCGTCTACTGTAGCAGCATCATATAACGATTGATCCACACCAGATATTGCCGCAAGGTAGATTATTGAACCCCAGCCGAAGCCCTTAGCCACTCCGGCAAAAACAACAATTGTCCAGAAATACTCTGGCTTTCCTAAAAATAACACCGGAACGTCAATAACCTTTAATGATGTTAAAATAAAATTAATAATTCCTTTTGGATCTAAGATAACAGTGACTAGCCCCCCGAAAATTACCCAGGATACAAAGTGAGGGAGATATGACACCGTCTGGACTACCCTTTTAAAGCCAATATTTTTAATCTCGTTCAAAAGTAATGCAAATACTATAGGTACAGGAAATGAAAAAAACAATTGCATTATGTTAATGGCAAGTGAGTTTCTCAAAACCTGAAGAAATCTCGGATACGAAAGAAATTCCTTGAAAAACTCTAGCCCGACCCACGGAGAGCCAAAATATCCGTCAATCAGGTTAAAATCCTTAAATGCAATTATCAAACCATACATCGGAATGTATGAAAAAATAAGCAGAAAAATTAATCCGGGCCAAACCATGGATTGCGCTTCAAGCTGTTTTTTATCTATTTTGAACCTTTTTGTGTGTTTTGTCTTTTTGGTCTCATTAGGCAAAACTGCTAAATTATTCAAGTTCACCGCTCCTATCTGTTTAATTAGATGCATACAATACTACAGAGAAACATTTATTTTTTCCTTTCCCATATAACACGTTGAAACATCAGCGATATTTTAAAAAGACGCATAAATGCTGATATATTTGTTCCGCTGTAGTATTAATGTAAGAGCAATAAATGTTCCATATAAATATAACCAAGCACAAAAGCCCTATCTACTTTTATTTTAATGTAATAGGCAGCAAAAGTATATCTCGATTTTTCTACTTACTTTCAATTTTTATACTAAAATCAATTTATCTCATATGAAACAAGTGCAAGTTTGATACTATCTCCATATTTGAAATGATATTTTCATTAATTTCTAGTTTCTCTATACTCTGTAGGAGCCATATTCGTATGTTTTTTAAAAAACCATCCAAAATAAGAAGGTGTGCTAAAGCCAAGCTCCTTTGATATATCGGATATTCGCATATCGCTCTTTTTTAATAAATCAACCGCCCGAAGTATTTTAACCTCTGAAATGTACTCAGCAATCCCTTTGCCCGTTATCTGCTTAAATACGCGCGATAAATACGATGTGTTCATATGGAATACCTGGGCAATCTTTCCTACTGTAATATCCTTGTCCAGGTTATTTTCAACATAAAGCTTAACCTTTTCAGTCAGTTGATCAGAAGTCCTGCGGTATTTTTCCACTTTAATATCAAACATAAAATCCGCAATTCTTTTTAGATAATCCGCTGCCTCCTCCCAAGTATTATGAGCCTCCAGTTTTAAAATTTTGTCCCACTGCAGCTCGTTTGTAAGTTCTAATTCCTTTTGTACAGAGTTCCTGTTTGCATATGAAAAGAGCATAAGAGCCAGCGTATAGTATGTTTCTCTAATTGCATTCCAAAAGCATTCTTGTTCCGGTCTCATACTGTCTGCTATTTTCTGAAACACCCTAAAAAACTTCTCTTTTTCGCCGCTGTTTAGGTACGCATCCAAAATTCCTATCCTTCTAATGTTTTCGGTAACAATAAAGGCTTCTTTCTTTGACTCATCGCCAATACTTTCATCATCATCACTGGATATAATAACTTCTGTTGCGACTCCTGAAGTCTGATCCAGCCTCATTTCGAGCATTGAAACTGTTTTTTTTATGTCACTCCATCCGATCTGCTTAGAATGTAGGCTGAACGAAATATTAATGTCAAATATAGCGGCGACCGATTGCTGTATAGAATAAAGAGAGGCATATATGAATGAAATAACACTCTTCCAAAGCTCATCGTAAGACGTAGGAGACTTTCTCATAACATTAGGCTGTATCAACCATACCTGTTTGTCATTTGTATAACTAACAGCAGCAGTTGTACAAAGGTTTGAAAGCTCTTCGGCAACAAACTCTTTTAAGTTGAAAATTAATCCCATCTTCTTAATGAATTCTATGTCGTCATCCAAATTTTCAATTCTGCCCAGCAAAATGAACAAGTCCATTTTAGCATCAAATCTTATTTTTAACTCATCAAGCTGCATTTTTCTCTCTTCCGGATTGGTTTTTAATCCTGATACCAATTCAAAAAGATAGTTCTCCTGAAGTATTGGTATAACCGCTTGAAGCTGCTTGCTTGTTCTGCTTTGCATTATTCGGTTTTCTTCAGCTTTTTTCAGTGATTCTATTGCTTTTAGAACTGCCTTTTGCAAAGCCTCCTCACCTTCGGACTTCAAAATAAAATCTGTACAGTCTTTTCGAAGAGCAGCTTGTATCAGGTCAAAGTGATTGTAACCAGTCAAAAAAATAAATCTGCACTCACTCCATCGGTCTCTGATAATGTCAAAAAGCTCCATGCCGTCAATGCCCGGCATATTTATGTCTGATATGACTATATCAATCTTTGTGTACTCCATAACCTTTAGGGCTTCTCTTGCTGAATAGGCCTTGCTGACTTGAATATCTAACTGTGTTTCGTTTTCAAAAAACTTTTGTATGCCATCAGCTATGATTGTTTCATCATCAACAATTAGTAAATTATACATTACTCATCCTCCATTCTTCATTTTTCTATGAGTGCAAAAAAAACTTCTTTTTAAAAAAATCAACCATCCCTTTTTTTGAATATTCTAACCTCAAAGCAGGCTCCCCCCATCTCACCTACCTTAACAAACACTCCGCTTCTATTCTTGAATTTGATGAATAAGCGCCGATTAACATTCACAAGTCCGGAATTTTTAAAATCCATAATACCATTTAGCTGGTCATTCAAGTAATCAGCCTTTTGAGAATTAAAATCATCGCCGTTATCCTCAACTAGTATTTTTAAAAAATTTTCATCATCCTGAAAGCTAATTTTAATAATCCCGCCGCTTTCTTTATTTTGAAGCGCATGCTTATAGCAATTTTCAACAATCGGCTGTAATGTAAACCCTGGGATCCTGATATTTTTAATATTTTCAGGTGTTTCGTCTACTATGTGAGTAATTCTTTCTCCAAAACGAACACTTTGAATCTCCATGTAATTTTCGACAATATTCATCTCATATTCCAATGCAACCTCTTCAAGATCGGTTTGCGTAACTCTCTGGTAAAATTTTGCCAAAAGCATGGTTACCTGCCTTGCTTTTTTATAGTCTTCAAAGCTAATTAAATTGTTGACTGTTAAAAAAGAATTGTACAAAAAATGTGGATTGATTTGGTATTGCAATTGTTCTAACTGTGCATTCTGAAGACGAATTGTCTTTTCGTACACCTCTGTAACCATATTCTTTAATGCATGAGTCATCCGGTTAAACCGCATGTAAAGATTCCTGAATTCATCGTTTGCATTATGCACTATATAAACATTAAAATCATTTTCCTCCACCCTGATAAATGCATTGATCATTTTTGCAAGTGGAGCACTAATCAATTTTTTCGTCCATATTGTATAAATAGTAATAACTCCAAAGGCATAAAAAGAAATGATCCAAATCCAACGATTATAATTTTGCATAGGCTTTAGAATAATATCCTCAGGTACCATAATTAGTAAGGTAAAATTGAAAAGTGAGGAATCTCTGAATATTAATAAATAATTGTTATCTCTAATTTTTAGCGGTTCTGTGCTCACATAACCAGCTTCACCAAGAGTAACCGTACTTATCAAGTCAAAAAACTCCCGCTGTTTTTCTTTATCCTTTTCATTTGATATCAACCAGTTCCTATCTTTATCAATGAGGAAAGCAATCCCCTCAACAAAATTTGAATTACTCAAAACACTCTGCTTTATTTTTTCTATTGACAAATCAGTCTCAATAGTGACTCCTTCATCTGTGTTATCTGATAATATACGCTCCAGTGAATGAATCCGGAAGCTCAGTGATTCTGTAGGAGTTCTATTAATTTGTGAATTCTTCCAAACTGACTCGTTGTCTTTTAGAGAATTTTTGTAAAATAATGTGTTTATCTCATGATTGTCATAATGATTTACTTCCTCTGCTAGAATTTTTCCGATTCCACTTGAATATGTATCAAGCTTGGTTCCCGAATTATGAAAAAACACTGTAATTCCGTCAATAAAATTACTCGCATTATTAAGGATACTAATGCTATCGAGTACCATAATGCGATTACGCATCATTCGCTCATTACCCAATTCACTGCCACTATATAAGCTCAATTCCTGGAATTCGCTTCTCACTATAAACCCAGATACCATTTGAAAGAGCCTCTCAAGCTCCGCGTCAAACTCTTTAATGTTGTTTTCTAACTGAGATTCTAAAGATTTTCGTATCTCCTTCTTTATATCATCAGTCGCCGAGTAGTTCATTCTTACATTGAGCACATATAATAAGAAAATTATGATAGCAAACACTATCAAAAGTTTTGAAAATACAGAAGTTCTCAAGGAAGTAAATATTGATTTCACCCTTCCTGCCCCCAATCGGTAACCATAAGGCAACAGCAGCTGTTGTAGTGTCAATTTTGTTTTACTGCAATGACGCATACTGATAAATAAATATGCATATTTACTTTCGATAATCACGTATTTCATGCATAAAATACCAAGCATTTGCATGTTTTACTGCTGTTAACCGCCGGTATTGTGTTTCGCGTGACATATACATCAACTCTTTTGCATATCTCTTCAATGACCTATCTCTTTCCTCAATTTCTCTATTTTTTCAAACTCAAGACCTGTTAATTTTTTAATCAACTCAGTGGACAACCCCTCTAAAAGCCCAGCTT
>Ga0265293_10006543_pt1 | contig 18566 bp, 12 predicted proteins | sample Munlanlewell138R_FD_192505 | JGI IMG/M metagenome (GOLD analysis project Ga0265293, IMG submission 192505) | Leachate microbial communities from a municipal landfill in Southern Ontario, Canada - Leachate well 138R | ecosystem: Engineered > Solid waste > Landfill > Unclassified | place: Canada...
ATACTTAATCAATGTTCAAAATGTTACACGAAAACAAGAGTTGTATCTCCCGTTTGCCTTGTTAGCTTTGGCACTGATTTTTGTTGAATTCTTGTTACGCAGAACCTGGCTAAGAACTATTCCATAAAGAATGAGTTAGGTGTTAGGTGTTAGATGTTAGATGTTAGATGTTAAGTTAGAAGTTAGAAGAAAGAAGAAAGAAAATGAAAAAATAGATTATGTTTCGATTTGCACATCCAGAATATCTCTATCTGTTTATTGCATTGCCTTTTGTGTTTGCAATATACATCTATTTGAATATAAAAAAACGAAAAGATGTATCGAGAATAGGCACGCTCGATTTGGTGAAGCGGATGATGCCCGAATTGTCATTGAAGCGTTCTTACTTAAAGTTTTGGATTATCTTTTTGGCATTGGTTTTGGGAATATTATTGGTTGCGGGTTTGCAATTTGGAACAAAAGTAGAGAAAGTTGAAAAACGAGGTATAGAGTTAGTTATTGCCGTAGATGTTTCCAACTCCATGATGGCTCGCGATGTTGCTCCCGACAGGCTGAGTCGCGCAAAACAAATGCTTTCACGCATTATTGATTCACGAAAAGATGACCAGATTGCTTTGATTGTTTTTGCCGGAGATGCCTATGTTCAAATGCCTTTGACATCGGACACACAATCGGCTAAACTATTCTTAAACTCAATTGATCCAAGTTTAGTACCCATACAAGGAACCGTTATAGGTAAGGCAATCGAATTGGGAGTAAACTCTTTTTCAAGCGACAAAGATGTTGACAAAGCGATAATTTTGATAACGGATGCTGAAGATCACGAAGGCAACGCCACACAAATTGCCAAACAAGCCGCCGATGCAGGAATTATGGTAAATGTGATTGGTATAGGTTCAGTAGATGGAAGTCCAATTCCTGAGTCATCCTATAGCGACAAGTATAAAACCGATACGGAAGGCAATATTGTGGTATCGAAACTCAACGAACAGATGGCGCGCGAAATCGCGCAAAGCGGAAAAGGATTGTTTGTTCATGCGGATAATACCAATGCGGCCATGAATGCGTTGGAATCTGAACTCAATAAATTACAAACTAAACAGATAGAAAGTTTGGCATATTCAGAATATGATGAGAAGTTTCCGATTATTGCATGGATATTATTAATTGTTTTAATTGTTGAAGTGTGTATCTTTGACAAGAAAAACAGAATTTTTAGAAACATTCGAATTTTTAAAAGATGAAAATAAAAGCACTTATATTATTTATTTCGCTGTTCTCTGCTTTTTCGCTTTCTGCCCAGAAAGCGGTAAGGAAGAATACAAAGCAGGGAAATAGATCGTATAAAGAGCAGAAATATGAACAAGCAGCAAATAGCTACGAAGAGGCATTGAAGATAAATCCAAATGCTTTGGAACCGAATTATAATTTGGGGAATACCTTATATAAGCAGGAAAAATGGGACGAATCTATTGCACAGCAAAATCATTATTTACAGTTGGAGAAAGAAAATCCGGAAAAAGTATCGTCTGCCTGGCACAACATAGGGAATGCTTTTTTACATGAAAAAGAGTTGGAAAAATCGATGGAAGCGTACAAAATGGCACTTCGGATAAATCCGAATGACGACGAAACGCGTTACAATCTGGCAGTAGTTCAGAAAATGATAAACGATCAAGAGCAGGAACAGGAGCAACAACAAGATCAGAAACAAGATCAAAACGATCAACCTCAACCTCCCGAACCACAGGATAAACCCAAGCAAGCGGAACAACAAACTGAGCCGGAACAAATGTCGCGCGAAAATGCACGACAAATACTTCAAGCCATTGAACAAGATGAGAAAGAGACACAGAAACGTTTAAACGAAATGAAAGCTGAAGAGCGCAAACAGCAGGCGCAGGAGAATAGGCGACAAAACAAAGATTGGTAAATTTGCTTGAATGTAAATAAAAGGATATTACGTGAGATAAGATATGAAAAATAAAACCATCAGTTTATATATAAAGATAATTTTTCTTTTTTTTCTTTTACAAAGCAGCGCTTCCTTTGGGCAGGAAGTTGTTTTTAAAGCAACCGCGCCTAATGCTGTTGTAAAAGGCGAACAGTTCCGCCTGACATATAGCTTAAACAAAGAAGGAAAAGATATCCGCTTACCGTCCAATTTGGATGGATTTAATATTCTGTTTGGTCCCTCGGTATCTTCCAGTTACAGCACTCAAATTATCAATGGTAAATCAACTTCTCAAAGCTCATTTTCGTACACCTATATTTTGGTTGCACCGGAAGAGGGGACATTTAAAATTGATCCTGCATCAATTACCGTTGATGGGAGCAACTATCGCTCAAACTCAATCGAAATTAAAGTATTACCGCCCGATAAAAATGCTGACAAGTCTCAATCTCAATCTTCACAACCGCCTTCGGCGTCCGGATCAACGCCGCAAGAGATAAAATCGACCGATGTATTTATCCGAACTGTTGTATCGAAGAGCAGAATTTATGAACAAGAAGCCTTCATGGTTACTTTTAAATTATACACTACATTGAATGTGGTAGATTTTGGGCGAATTGAATTCCCTGAATTCGAAGGTTTTTTGGTTGAAGAACTGGATGTTCCATCGAACCAGCAACTAAAACTGGAACATTACAACGGTCGCAACTACTATACGGCAATTTTGCGCAAAACTTTGCTCTTTCCCCAACGATCAGGTAAAATGACAATCCCAAGTGGAAGATTAGAAATGGTTTTTTCTGTTCCCTCCGGAAAGAAAATATCGAGTTTCTTCGGGATGCAAGAAGTAAATGTTGATGTGAAAAAACCGATGATAACAAACCCGGTGACTGTGGATGTAACTCCATTGCCGACAGGCAAACCTTCCAGTTATAAAGGTGCTGTTGGCTCGTTTAATTTTACGCCAAGCATAAGTGCACAAAAAGTCAGAGCCAATGAACCGGTGACCGTGACGCTTGAAATATCTGGAACAGGAAATCAGAAATTGATCCAAAATCCGGAGGTGGAATTTCCAACCAATTTCGAATTATACGATCCTATCATCACAAACAATTTATCGGCAAGTGCAAATGGTCTCACCGGAACTCGAAAAATAGAGTACCTTGTTATTCCGCGTTACGAAGGCGAGTATTCAATACCGCCCATCGAGTTTTCCTATTTCGATATTGGAAGTCGTTCCTACAAGACTTTAAAATCGCCCGAATATTCACTAACCGTATTAAAAGGAGATCCAAGCAAAGCCACGGCATCCAGTTATGTCAATCAGCAACAAGTAAAAGTTGAGCAAGACATTCGGTATATTAAAACTGGCAGTCCGAAACTGATTAGAACCGATAATTTCTTTTACGGTTCGTGGATATATTGGTTGTGGTACATAATTCCGTTCTTATTGTTGTGCGTGTTTTTTATTTTATACCGCAAACAGATGAAACTAAATGCCAATATTGCTTTGATGCGTACCAAACGTGCCAATAAAGTAGCAAAACGTAGATTGAAATTAGCGGAGCGTTTCTTGAAACAACAAGATAAGCAAAGCTTCTACAACGAAGTGCTGCGAGCGCTATGGGGTTACTTCAGCGATAAACTATCAATTCCTGTCGCCAACCTTACAAAAAACAATATTGGTGCTGAATTGTCTTCCTACGGAGTTAACGAATCGCTCATTCAAACGTTTATGCATATTCTCGACACATGTGAATTTGCGCGCTATGCGCCGGTGGAATCATCTGCAGCGATGGATGAGATATACAAAGAAGCCACAGAGGCTATTGGAAAAATGGAAAATGTTTTGAAATCGAAAAACTAAAATGAAACTACGTAACTACATATTGTTTGTTTTAACTGTTTCGTGCATAAATATTGGACTAATAAATGCACAAAACGATACCGATTCGATCTCTGTTCCAGCAAATGAAGGTCAAAACATATCGCTTCTTGAAAGCGAAGCTGAAACAGCTTATCGGAACGGAAATTTTGCCGAAAGCATTAAGCTGTACGAAGCGGAGATTCAGCAAAATAAATTAAATCAGAAAGAATCGCCCACCCTTTATTATAATTTAGGCAATGCCTATTTTCGTGATAACCAAATTGCCAAAGCTATCGTAAATTACGAACGTGCACTCTTGTTAGACCCCGGCGATAGTGATATTCGCCACAATTTGCGTTTCGCCAAAACACGAATTGAAGACAAGATTGATAGTGCCGATAATCTTTTTATTTCTCAATGGATACGAGGCTTTCAAAATCTTTACAGTGGAAACACATGGGCTCTGATTGGAATTATCCTTTTTCTCCTATTAATCGTTGCCATTGGCACATACATGATTTCATCGAGTTTAACAATCAGAAAGATTTCGTTTTATGCTTCCCTCGTGTTACTGTCGCTGGTGCTAATTTCCAACGTTTTTGCTTACAAGCAAAAAAATAAGATTGTGAATCGTTCTACGGGGATTGTTATGTCGGCATCCGTATCCATTTACACATCGCCCGATGCACACAGTCAAGAGCTATTCCGCTTACACGAAGGGTCGAAAGTTCGCATCAAGCGAACGGAAGGAAATTGGTTTGAAATTGAAATTGCAAATGGAAGTGTAGGTTGGTTGCAGAAAAAGAACATTGAAATCATATGAACGAATTCATAAATAAACTCCTTCCATTCGAAAGAGAGGTTTTCTTGGCTTTAAATGGTAGCGGATCAGCTTTCTGGGACAATGCAATGTGGACTTATACTGGCCTCGTGACATGGATTCCGATGGTTTTATTTATTCTCTATGTTGCTTTCCGCAATCAACAGCTCAAAGAAGGATTCCTTGTTTTAGGAGCGATAGTATTGGTTTTGTTGTTATCAAACCTACTAACTGAATTTTTTTTTAAACCCTTTTTTCAACGATATCGACCCTCACATCATCCCGATTATAAGGGCTTGGTGAAAATAATGAATAATTTTAGAGGAGGAGATTACGGTTTTACTTCCGGTCACGCGACAAATAGTTTTGGGTTGGCATTTTTCTTCTCGCTACTTTTTAGAAATCGATTCGTAACCATCTCCATGATGTTCTGGGCAATATTAAACAGTTATTCGCGTATTTACTTGGGGGTTCATTTCATAAGTGATATTGTGGCGGGATTCATCGTTGGAACAGTTATTGGACTGTTCGTTTATGAAATATATATAAGAATACGCATTCGGTATTTTAATATATCGTTGTTAGAAAAAAAGAAAAGTCTTTACTCTAAAAAACAGGGAAATATTCTGGGTATTGTAATCATTTTATATATAGCTTTAGTCATTCTGTTCAGCCCTTTTTTGAGCTCTTTTTCTCATTCAATTATTCCGGAATCGTGGTTTTGACTCTTTCTTTTTGCATCAAATTTTATAAAATAATTATTTTCGATAACGCATGCCTAACTCGTGTCAGATGTAAGTGAAAAGTAATTGGGAAGTATCTGATTTGGGGCTCAAGTTAGATACAATCCATTTCTTTAATTGTGCCATTCAGCCCTTATTAAACTCTACACCTCATTCAATTATACCCACGTAATGAGTTTTAGATTTATTTCAACAACCTTATTGTTTAAATAAAAAAGCTGATATAATCATTTTTTCTTTTAAAATAATTGCTTAATTCTAATCTTTTGATTAAGTTTAACGCGCTATAAAAGCGCAGAAGATATTATTTCATCTTTTAAAAAATAAACACCATGTCAAGAACTATTACTTTCAATGATTTAAGAAAATTCAAAGACAAATTGCCTCACGGAAGTATCCGCAAAATATCCGAAGAGTTAGGATTAGAAGTTGAAACTGTGAGGAATTATTTTGGCGGATACAACTACAAAGAAGGAAAAAGTATAGGAGTTCATATGGAGCCGGGTCCCGATGGCGGTATTGTTGTTTTAGACGACACCACTATTTTCGACAAGGCTCTTTCTATTTTAGGACTGGAAGATTATCCGGTATATAAAGAAGTAGAAGTAGAAGAAGAAAAAGAGAGAACAGAATAAACTGTAAGAAAGAGAAGGTTTCATATAGCAATGTTTTTTCTATAAAAAAACAAAGCGTTGTGGATTAACAGTAAAAACAAATAAGCTATTTTTGTAGACTTTTTTATGCATAAATTCAATTTTGTTTGAACGCTTTTTTATTAAGATTTTAATTATGAAAGATAAAGAAAAAAACAGAGACCATTTGGTAACGGTAGCGATACATACCTATGAAAAAGCTCAAATATTAAAAAGCATACTCGAATCGGAGGGTATAGAAACCTATATTCACAATGTGAATTTGCTCCAGCCAATGATTTCGGCGGGTGTAAGAGTAAGAATTAATGAAATTGACCTTCCTCGCGCATTGGATATAATTGAAAACGTGAAATTTGAAGAGAGTGAAATAGAAAAGAAAGATAAAAAGATAAGAAGGAATGAAATTCTGGTTCCGATAGATTTCTCAGAATTCACCTTGAAAACTTGCGAATTTGCTTTCAGGTTAGCCAACGAAATTAATTGTGAGATCAAATTGATGCACGTTTACTTTTCTTCGTTCTATCCCACAAGCATACCATTTGGCGATACATTTGCAGTTCAGCCGCCCATTGAAGATACCTACAAAGATATACACGAGAATGTGGAGCGTCAGATGAAAGAGGTTATTAGCAAATTGAATGATAAAGTTGCAGACGGTAGTTTACCTAACATAAATTATTCATACACACTTCGCGAGGGATTGCCGGAAGAAGAAATAGTGAGTTATTCCAAAAAGGTTCGCCCATATGCCATAGTAATGGGTACACGCGGTAGCAATAAAAAAGAGCACGACCTCATCGGAAGCGTAACCGCAGAGGTAATAGAAGGCTGCAAGACTCCTATCTTTGCCATACCCGAAAACTCTGAGTTGCGCGACATTTCTTCGATGAAGAAAATTGTTTTCCTCACCAATTTCCAAGACCGCGAATTTGTTGCAATTGCTACACTTATGGAGTTTATAAAAAACTATCCTATAAGAGTATCATTTGTGCATGTTACAAAAAAAGAAGACCGATGGAATGAGATAAAGCTTACGGGACTGAATAACTATTTCAAAGAACATTATCCCAACATTCTAACCGATTACTCAATAATAAGTAGCAACGAAGGGATCCCGGAAGCGTTAGAGAAATTTGTCAATGAAAACACTATCGATATGATTTCGTTGTCGAGTTCGCCACGAAATATTTTTGCACGGATGTTTAATCCAGGAATTGCTCGAAGAATGCTTTTCCATACAAATACTCCGATGCTGGTAATTAAATCAACGTTGAAATAAAGTGATCAACTCTTAATTGCAAACTATTTGAGAAATCCAATTAATCAGTTGTTTCTGCAGTATAAACTTTAGGAAGATATATTAGGTTGTAATATAAGTAAAGTCCAAGTCATAGTTAATCTTTGATAAGAAAAGTTCAAAAGCCTTGTTTTTGAACTTTTCTTATCAAAGACTCAGTGTACTACTCTGAAAGATAAAGGTATACTATAAAGGAAATGTTAACTGATGAATAGTTTCATTCATAGAATTCGTGTTTTAAGAACGAGAATTATAAGCATAATAGTCGTTCTCTTATTGTGCTATCCAATCGTATTATCTCAACATACTATAAATATCCACTCTATTTCTCGTCGTGATGGATTGTCAAATGGAGCCGTTAACGCAATTGCTAAAGATAAGGAGGGATATATGTGGTTTGGAACTTGGAATGGACTCAATAGATTTGATGGGAACAATATCACCAGCTATCTTCCAGGTGTAAATAGTGATGCTATTCACAATCATGTTATTCGGGAAATATATCCAACTGCATCGGGTTCCATTTGGATGCTCACTAATAAGGGGTTGAGTTTGTATGACAATGTTTATAACCATTTTACTCCATTTTTTGATGCTGAATCAGAATTTATAAATTTTGAGAACGATATCGCAATCAGTTATTCAGAGCATAATGGTGTTTTCGCTTCGGTTTATGGACGTGGCCTTTTTAAATATGATAGCATCGCCAGTCAATTTAAGAAAATCTCATTTAATAAGGCATCACAATTGATCTCCCGCAAGATAAAAAGAATTCATCAAGCTGATAGCTCTATTTATGGAATAACTGCTGATAATGAATTAATCCAGTTTTCAGATAATCATATAGAGACTTTGCTTCATCTGCCAATAACGGATGAAGTAAAGTCTACTTCTTTAGTTAAAATCAGAAATCGCTCACATCTGCTTATTATCCAAGCTATGAGTCCGGCGCTTGCCGTCGATTTAAATACATACAAAATAAACCGAATTGATATCTCCGGGGAAATAATTACATCATTATCACCTTCAAGAAAAGAAGGTGTGATTTGGGTTGGAACAGAAAATGGAAGAGTTTACAGTTTTGATTTAGTGGATCAAAAGTTCGAAAATCTTGCTCTATATCAAAGTTTTTTAAAGAATGATTTTATTTCATCACGAATCCTTACTATCTATGAAGCAGAACCCGATGTATTATGGATAGGTACTGATGGAAACGGGCTTTACACACTTAAGTTAACAGAATTTCCCAGTACCGTACTTTCTTCCGAAAAACTAACCTACCCTATCGTGAGAAGTATCCTGATCACACAAAATCGGGATATTCTAATAGGCACCAAAGGTGGCGGAATTGATCTGTTCGACTTTAATAGGAACTACATCAAAAAAATATCTGTTAAAAATGGACTAAGCAACAATTCAGTTCTTTCTCTCCACCAACGTAAAAATGGTGCAATATGGGTAGGGACTGATGGAAATGGTGTTGATATCATCTCTCCAGATTATCAACATATCAGCAATTTTCCCCGTGATTTTAATGTGCCTAAATCTTTTAATTTCAAATCTGTATATCGCATACTAGAAACCAGTGATGGCCACATCTTTTTAGGTACGAGTGGATATGGCACTATATCAATTGAGTTAGATAGCGATAAAAATCAATATCCGATTAGTTTTGAGCAATTAATAATTGACAAAAACGTTGCATCAACTGAGCACCAAAAACAAATTGTTTACTCTCTCGCTGAAGAAATCCCCGGTATAATATGGATTGGTACCCGAGGATTTGGAGTATATCGTTTCGATATAGAAAATCAGAAAGTAATTGGTAGATTCAACACTTCATCACATCCTAAACTTATTAACAATGATGATATCCTTTCGTTATTTAAAGATGGAAAAGGAGATATATGGGTAGGAAGCAGTCGTGGTGCCTACGTTTTATCACCCTTATCGCTCGATTCAGTAAAAGTAAAAAATATAGAAGCTTTAAATAGCCTAAAAAACAGTAGTATTCATGCAATAGAAGCAGATAATAAAGGAAATATTTGGATGACCACAAATACTGGACTCTCTTTTATTGATATTAATAAAGAGTTGGCAAGGAATTTTAATGAGTTTGACGGATTAATTAATTTTGAATACACTGATGGTGCTTCTTTTTTTGATACCAAATTATCGTTACTTTACGTTGGAGGCACTCAGGGTTTAGATATTCTTAAAACAAACGAGATAAAATTCAACTCTTACTTCCCACCAATTGGAGTCAATCAGTTATATATAAAAAACCAACCTATTGAGATAACATCTAAAGGCATTCTAACCAAACGTATCAATCATCAGAAAAAATTGACTTTAAAATACAATCAAAACTCTTTAAAACTTGATGTTTCACCACTTGTATTCTGGGCTCATGATCGCCACAGAATATCGTACCGATTAAAGAATCACGATGACGAATGGTTTCTTAACCCTCCCAACCAACCTATCAATTTGTCAAATCTAACACCTGGAAGATACACCCTCCAAATGAGAGTGAGCGATGAGAATGGAAATTGGTCGAGTGAGATTAGGGAGTTATATATCAAGATAAATCCGCCTATCTGGATTACTTCACAGGCCATTCTTATTTACGTCTTAATTTTAATTGCCCTCCAGTTCTTTATTTTTATGGCATACAGAAGGCGAGCAAACAGGAAAAAAGAGATTGCTTTGCAGGTATTGCAGCGGGAAAAAGAAAAAGAATTACAAAACTATAAATTTGAGTTTTTTACAAATGTAGCTCATGAGTTTCGTACTCCTCTCACACTTATTACTTCACATATTCACGTCCTACTCGAAGATACTCAAAGTGCTATTGACAAAATACGCCTCTTAAAAGTTTATAAGAATAGTGTGAAGCTACAAAAATTAGTTGTAGAAATTATGCAATTCAGAAAACTTGAAAAGGGCAAAGAACCTTTGCATATTCAACTGACTAAGCCTGCTGAACTTATTAGTGAAGTAGTTTCTGATTTTGAGCTGCTTGCTCAGAAGAAAGATATAACTTTCGAAATTACTGCTCCTTCCTCCGAATTGTTTTTTAAAACCGATGCCGATAAATTTCAACGTATCTTAAGCAATCTTGTATCTAATGCAATTAAATACAACAACGTAAAAGGAACAATAATAATTGATGTAGATTTATCCGCTAATGAACTAATTGTTAGGGTGAGAAATGATGGTCCCGGAATAAAACCACAATTATTCAACTATGTTTTTGAACCTTTTGGGTTATCGTCAACCGATATCAGAAAAGGTCTCCCACACTTCGAATCTGCAGGGTTAGGTCTTGCTGTTACAAAAAAACTGGTTGAACTACTAAAAGGAACTATTCAGGTTGAAAGCATACCTAATAAAAATACGACTTTCATCTGTATCTTTCCTGACGTTCATCATTTACCCACTGAAGAACTGATTCAGATACTTCCAGATGAATCTGATAAATTTGATATCCTTGATGCGGTAGAATACGATAAACCAAAAGAGGATGAAAAATCTGATCCTGACAAACCCCTTATCCTACTGGTAGATGATAATCCCGAAATTTTGGTAATGCTCAAAGAATTAATACAAAAGGATTACAACATTATCTTTGCTGAAAATGGACTTGAAGCGTATAATAAAATACTGTTTCACAAACCTGATCTAATAGTATCGGATATAATGATGCCTGAAATGGATGGAATTGAATTATGCCGTTTAATTCGTGATAATTTTGATACCAGCCATCTTCCTCTTATTTTATTAACTGCAAAAACAGATATTACTGATAGAATTACGGGTTTAAAAGCCGGTGCTGATGCCTACATCCCTAAACCTTTTTATCCGGAGCATCTTATAGTGCAAATAAAAAGACTTTTACAGTTTAGGCACGACATCAAAAAACGATTAAGCGAAAGCGAACAAGACTCTGAGCTTTTAATTAAATTCCCGGATCCTTTTTTCCAAAAAATGCTAAACTATATCGATGAAAATATAGACGATGAGGAATTTACAGCCGATAGTCTTGCTAAAATGATGGCGATTAGTAAATCCTCACTATACAATAAAACCAGATCTATTTTGGGAAACACACCTCATGGTTTAATTAATCAACGTCGTTTAATCAAAGTTTCTTCTCTTTTAAAATCTACTTCGCTAACTGTAAGTGAAATTATCTTTCAAACCGGATTTAATAGCAGAGCTCATTTTTATGATCTATTTCAAAAAAAGCATGGTTGTTCACCTATTGAATATAGAAATAAGATGTTAAAATAAACTAATAGCTGCTCATTTTCAATAGATTATAATATAGCATACACAATAAGCAATAGACCGGACAGTGAATTTAAACTTATAACCTAAATTTGCTTTAAAATAATTCAAAACTGTTATGGATATTGCAAAACGATTTTCACAGAACCCACTTCTTCGTCCCTCCGATTTAAAGCCTGGTATTGATGGCATGGAAATAGTATGTCTTTTAAATCCGGGAGTTTTTAAGTTTAAAGGTAAGATATGGTTGTTGCTGCGCGTGGCCGAACGGCCAAAACAAGTACAAGGTAAAATAAGCTTCCCTGTATATAATGAGCAAGGAGAAATCAAAATTTTAAATTTTGATAAAGATGATCCACAGCTTGATGCTTCCGATCCTCGAGTTATTAACTATAAAGGAAAAGATTACCTTACCACGCTCTCTTACTTGAGATTGGTTTGGAGTGATGACGGAATTAATTTTCATGAAGATGAAAATTATCCGCCTATTTTTGGAAAAGGAGAACTTGAAACTTTTGGAATTGAAGATTGTAGAGTTGCCACCACAGAAGAAGGTTTCAATCTTACTTTTACCGCAGTATCGGAATTTGGTGTAGGTGTGGGACTTATTAGAACCAAAGATTGGATAAATTATAGTCGAGAAGGGATGATATTCTCACCGCACAATAAAGACTGTGCTATTTTCGAAGAGAAAATTAATGGCAACTATTATGCTCTGCATCGCCCCAGTAGCCCTGAACTTGGCGGAAATTATATTTGGATTGCCCAATCGCCCGATCTTCTGCACTGGGGCAATCATAAATGTATTGCAACTTCCCGACCGGACATGTGGGATTCTGCACGGGTTGGTGCAGGTGCAGCACCCATAAAAACAGAAAAAGGTTGGCTTGAGATTTATCACGGAGCCAACAGCAACCATCGTTACTGTCTTGGAGCACTCTTACTTGATATTGACGATCCATCTATAGTCTTGGCTCGAAGCATTGAACCAATTATGGAACCTCTTGAACCTTATGAACAAACCGGTTTCTTTGGAAATGTAGTTTTCACCAATGGACACTATGTTAAAGGGGATGATATTTATATCTATTACGGAGCAAGCGATGAAGTTATTTGTGGAGCAAAATTTTCCATTTCTGAAATTCTATCGTCTTTAACTTAATAATCCTCGTAATTATATGTTATCTAAACTAAATAAAGAGTACCAATTCTTCCAGACGATGCCACACAATATGCGGGTGTTGCTTATCACTAATATGCTCTACTCGTTAGTGTTACCCGTAGTGGAGATATTTATGGCCGCGTATATAATGCGCTACTTTTCCGACACAACTTATGTAGCTATTTTCCAAGTAGCCATGTATACAGGTGTTATTATAACCTCGCTTACAAATGGATTCTTATTGAAGAATTTTAAAGTAGCTCACTTGTATAGTCTTGGTATTCTATTAAGTGGACTCTCCATGGTGGGAATGATGTTCGTAAAAGATATTACCCTGGTAGGATTAATTATTTCGGGTACACTGATAGGAGCAGCATCAGGATTCTTCTGGACTAATCGTTATCTGATGGCTTTGAACAGCACGGTTGACGAAAATCGTAATTATTTCTTTGGATTGGAATCCTTCTTTTTTACTGTTTCAAACATAACAGTTCCATTACTCATTGGGGCTTTGCTTGCTTCCATTGATGGGGTTCTTATATTCGGAATGGCGTTTGATGTATATATTGGTTATCGCATTGTTACAATTATTGTTTTCGTGATAACTCTTATTGCTGTTTTCTGGCTTTCACGTGGGAATTTCGAAAATCCTCCACAAAAAAAATTCCTTTTTTTCCGTTTTGACAAACTTTGGAATAAACAGATACTTCTTGCCGCATTGAAAGGTCTCGTTCAGGGTTTTTTGGTTACCGCACCTGCCATGCTCATAATGCGATATGTTGGAAAAGAGGGAACATTGGGATTAATTCAAGGAATTAGCGGTGGATTAACAGCTATTTTAGTTTATATGTTGGGGCGTTATACAAAACCTAAGCATCGAATTATAACTTTCAGCGTCGGTATAGTTATATTTTTGATAGGTACAATTGTTAATGGAATTGAATTGTCTATGATAGGTGTAATGATTTTTGTGTTATGTAAGGTTTTCTTTCAACCCCTCCATGATTTAGCTTACTATCCTATTATGATGAAGGTGATAGATTTGGTCGCTGCACGAGAAAATCGCAACAACTATGCTTATATACTCAATCATGAGTTTGGTTTATATTTTGGTAGAGTTATAGGTCTGGGATTGTTTATATTTCTTGCCTTTTCTGTATCTGAAACCTTTGCTCTAAGATATGCACTTATTATTGTAGCGGTAATACAGTTGTTATCTATACCTCTTGCGAAAAATATTATGAAACATTCTTATTCAAAAAATATATGAAACGATTAATTTTAGCTCTGTTTATACTATTAACAGGAATTTACTCCTGCACTACTATTCATTTAGGCGATCCCGTGGCTCAAACTGTTATACTTCGTATTGATGAAATGCCGGATTTACCCCAGCCTTTAGAAATTATCAACTGGAAAAAGAAAGCACTGCAATTTGATAGTCTTGTTTTCAGTTTTGATAGTCATGCTCCCTTTGCTCCATTTATTTGGTTGGATAGTGCCCGACGCAACATTGATCAGGTAACTTTTGGATTATATACCGCAATTGATGATGTGAGACAAGGACCGGATAAAAACAATGGTGAATTTCATGAAGCTCTTACCTCTTTGAATGCACTTATAAGTGCAGGTTTATTGGGTATTGATAAAACCGACCAGCACGGTTACAACTTCGTTAAGATGTCACAAAATTATTATAACAGCGATAACAACTGGAACATTGTAATGAACAATACAAATCCCGAAGTTGCAATGCTGGGCGGCGGCTACGGTCGTGATTGGTGGTATGATGTATATCCCAATGTGCTGTTCTATGCAGTATCAGCACTTTTTCCGGATGTAGAATATGCAGATTCTATTCAGCATAGTGTGGCTGAACAATTTTTTAAAGCCGATTCGGTATTGAATGGAAATTATGATTATTCCTATTTTGATTATGCCGAGATGAAAGGAATGCGAAACCATATTCCATGGCAACAAGACGCCGCCGGAGGTCATGCTTGGGTATTGTATTCCGCTTATCAAAAATTTGGAGATGAACGTTATTTAGAAGGTGCCAAAAGTGCAATCCAAACATTGGTTAATCAGGATGAAAGCCGATTTTATGAGATACTTTTGCCATTTGGTGCTTACACAGCTGCTCGATTAAATGCAGAGCATAACACTGATTATGATGTAAAAAAACTTTTGAACGACACCTTTGAAGGATGTAAATCAGAAAATGGCAGATATGGATGGGGAGTAATTGCAGAAAAATGGGGCGATTATGATGTTTCCGGACTTCAAGGAAGCATAACGGATGGAGGTGGTTACGGCTTTTTTATGAATTCTGTTGCTATGGCTTGGCCATTACTGCCAATGGTAAAATATGAACCTCAATATGCCACAGCTATTGCTAAATACATGTTGAATATGGTAAATGCTTCCAGACTCTATTATCCTGATAAAATTAAGGACGAAAATCAATGGTTGCCACATCTTAAAAACCTTACTAACGGCATTATTGGTTATGAGGGATTGCGTAAGTTTGACGATATGAATAATCCTGCATTAGAAGGAGTTTCTCCGATTGCTATTGGGGATGGGCCAAAATGGGTAGAGGGAAATCCGGAAGAATCCATGTTTAGCCTCTATAGCACCTCAATTGCAGGTGTACTGGGAGCTATTGTTCACAAAACTGAAGTGGAAGGAATATTGGCACTTGATTGCGATGTGACAGATTTTTATGCTGCAAATGATTACCCAACATTCCTATATTATAATCCTTATGATGAGCTCAAAAAGGTAACTTACTCATCACAAGTAAACGTAGATCTGTTTGATGTTTTATCAAAAACATATCTCGCAAAAAATAAATCAGGAGACGTGATTCTACAGCTACCGGCAAAAGAAGCTGCTTTAGTCGTTGTTTTACCGGCAGGTACACCTTTGTCAGTAAAAGATGGAAAGATAAAAGCTGACGTTGTTACGATAGCTTATAAATGAAATGAGAAGATAATGTATTAAAGGTTATCTACGATGAAAAGATTGTTTATAATAAATTGGTTGAATCCTTTTTTTGCAGCATCTCTTGTGCGCAAAATAAGGACAATTAAATCGTCGTTAAAAATACTTTTCCTGCTATTTCTTGTTTGTGGAAACACTAATTTTAGTACAGGACAAAACCTATCAATGAAGATAGTTGGAAACGAAAAGAACGGTTATGGAGTGGATATTTACGACGGTAATAAATTATTGATAAGCAATAAAGGTGAGTTTTCTTTGTTGATGTCAAATTTAGATTTGAGCGCAGAAGATGAAATAATTTCATGGAAGGGCTCGAGCTACAAGACAGAAGGCAAGAATATTACGTTAGAACAAGAGACTTATTTGAAAGAGTTCGATACTAATCTTTCCGTAAAAGTGAATTATGAGGTTGTAAATCCCAACTTAATTAAGAAAACTGTTACTCTTTTTCAACCTTCAATTCCAAGCCTGTATTTTACACTTATTCAAAATAACATACCAGCAGTTTCACCCAAACGATATGTTACATTCGAATACGAAGATTTTCCAGGTGGCTTTGTGCATGAACTTTTCCCGGCTGCAGGCTTTGTGACAAATGAAAATATGGTCATTGGTTTCTTGACCGATGCAGGCTACAAAAATCATTTCACCCGAACCACGCGGCGTCGTTTTAGCGGTCGTGGTGGTGGCATGGTTGGGATGCGAATATTGCCAGATGTGGAGCTTTTTACTGTTGCCACACAGGAGGAACAATCTCATCAGGAAAATTACGTGAGACAAACTTTTGGTCGGGTTTATAATTTAGATTGTGGGAAATCCTCCGAATTACAACTTCCTGATTTTTCTAAAGAGGGAGATGTTATAATTCAAAAAAGCGATAGCTTAATTGACATGACTATTAAATCCGATGCCAAGGCAGGTGTGACCTTCAAGATGCCTATGACAGGACAGAAAATCTATACGCTCTCATTTTCAACAAAAGGAGATGTGCCAGTTGCGGTTAAGTTGCATCGGTTTAACAACGGGGTTATTAAAGACGAATTAGAACATGGTATCAAGTACATCGATCAATTTCCTGCACATGACGACGAATGGACTGAATTTAAAGGAAGTATTCTACTACCCTATATTGAAAATGATAGTGTTCAGATGTTTATAGGTACTCAATCGGGAAAACAAGGCTCTTTGCAGATAAAAAATTTGCGTTTAGAAGAGAACCAGCCATTAAAAGAGTCCTATAACATTCTTCCAATTGGAGAAAGTATAGAAAAGACGACCTATATTTTTGCAGAACCCTGGGAATCGCAAAAAGATTTCATGATATCGGCTCAGACTCGGCTCGCCGAAGGGAAAATATTCAAAGGGAGTACTATTGAAAAAATGCTTTATGCTAATCTTCAAATGCTCACTTGGATAACTTCTGTTGATGATTTTACTCCTTTTAATGTTCCAAATATGAATTATTCACCGGACATGTATAACAGAGACTCTTTTTGGTCAATTATTTCCACTTACAACAAAGAATTAAATCTTTCAATATGGAATCAATGGGCAAAGACACAAAACACGAAAGGAGCAATTGGCACTATCATAACACCCTACATGGGTTCAGTTGAGGTAAAAGACAATGAAGCAACTATTGAATGGTTGATATGGGCCTTGTTAAATAAGAGACGTTTTGGGATAGAACTTCCTAAAGAAAAAATAGAGCGTGCGGTTCAATATGTTCTCAATGAATTTGATGAAAACGGAGATGGTATCTGTGAATCACATTTCTCTATGAGCCAGATTGATATCATGGAATATCATCCTAAAACCGACCGAATGGCTGTCAATCAGGGAATGTTTTCTGTGGGTTTAAGAACTATTAAAGAGTTAGGATTTGATATTGATGAAGAATATCTGGCAAAAGCCGAAAAAGAGTATCGAAACTTTTATGATCCACAAAGAAAACATCTTTTATTTGACAGAGATTACCCCGACATCATAACATTAACTGATCTGATACCTGAATTCTTATCATTGTGGCTCTTTGATCGTCCCTTGTTGACAGATGAAATGGTTATTAACCATCTGGAGCAAATTCCTGTCTTAAATAAAGTGGAGAACTCTCCACATCCTGAGTTGGGAACTACTGCTCCTATATGCGTAAGATTAACAAACGACGAGCAAGGATATACATATATGACGCCCGAATATCAACCTTTTGGCGAGTTTGGCGAAAACAACTACGGCAATAATGCCAGAGACGGCTTATATTACAATGGAGGAAGTTGGCTTAGAGCCGAATATTGTGCTTGGGTAACTGGGTTGAAACATGGTTGGGAGAAAGCCAACAAGCTTATGGAGAATAGATTATGGGCTGAAATAAATCTTAACCCAGAGATGCCTTATAGTAAGGAGTTCATACCAACGAAATATGTGTCAACAGATGAATGGTGGAAATCAACAAGAGGACTTTGTTGGAATGTATTTATTTTAATGGCCAATGAATTGGCTGGAATTAGGAATCCTGAGATGGACCCAGATTATCAATATAAAGAACCATAGTTTTAAAACGAAAAATACTATGCTAAATCTAAAAATGAGAAAAAGTTACAGTTGTAAATCGCAAATAGATTATTGCTATAATTTATAAGTAAACAGTGGAAATAACATTTAAAAAATTATTTGCTATGAAAAAAAAATTGATTATAAAGCTAAAAAAGCTATTAGTTGGAATGACATTCCTTCTTTTGCCAAGTCTTGCATTTGGTCAGATGACCATAACC
>Ga0265293_10006544_pt1 | contig 18566 bp, 20 predicted proteins | sample Munlanlewell138R_FD_192505 | JGI IMG/M metagenome (GOLD analysis project Ga0265293, IMG submission 192505) | Leachate microbial communities from a municipal landfill in Southern Ontario, Canada - Leachate well 138R | ecosystem: Engineered > Solid waste > Landfill > Unclassified | place: Canada...
AATACAGTTTTTCATGTAAAAAACATTCCTTCAGATAATCAAATTAGAAATATATTGGATAATATACATCCAGATTCTTTTAATGAAATATATCATGAAATTTCCAGAAGAATTACAAAAGAAAAATTTAAAACAATATAAATTTGAAGGACATCCCTATTATGATATTTATTTATATTCAGATTCAAACTGGTTTGTTCAGCATTATCATAATTTAATTGAAAAACTTAGTTATAAATTCAGATATGATGAAATAAAAGTTATTGTTGATATGGATAAATTAAACTCAATTATAATAAAAAATCTGATAGAAAATTATTATGAGCCAAATTTAATTTTTAAAATGCAACATTTCTTAGAAAAAGAAAATTTTTTTAAAAACAGTTTTAAAAACAGTTCTAAAAACAGTTCTAAAAACACTTTAGAAAACCTTTATAATTTTTATGGTTTTTTACTGGAAAATTATCAACCGGTTTCTGAAAACGAAAAGAAGAATTTAAAAAAATTCCTCGAAAGTCTGATTTATTTGTCGATTTTTGTTGAAAATAATGGAAATGTCGAGTTTGATAAAATATATAAGTCAGCTATTTTTTATGAAAAGTTAAATCAAAATATAGAAAAAAATGACATATTCAATAAAGCATGGAATAAAACCATAAAATAGACACATTCCCGTTTCACTCGCGTTTCATACGTGTTTTATTCGCGATTTAGTACGCGTTTAATAATAAATCTAATAATACGAATATTGAGAATTACTGGAATTACTTATAATAAATTGATTATTTTTATAAACAATAATATAATATTTTAATGACAGAATCATTTTATAAAAAACAAAGACAATTTTCATTTGTAATGGGTATAATAATTACAATAATATTATTAAATTTTTATTATGAACCTCCTTTTAAACATTTTCCTTTTTTAATGATTTTAATATATATATTCAATTTTGTTCACGAATGGGTTCATGTTGTAATATTTAATTTTTTTGGTGGTAAATGTATTTATAACTGGAAATATTTTACCCCTGTAAGTATGAATTGTTTAAATTACAGTGAATTAAAACATAAAAAAACTGCTGCCATACTTTCAAGAGCAGGAGCATTAATAATCCCTCCAATTTTAATATACTTTTTTTTAACATTTTTAGGAAAATTTGAATTTTTATCAACTTCTGAATATCTGAATTTTTCGGATAAATTTATAAATCTAATGGTTATAGTATTTTTGATAGTTCCAGTTGGTGATATTGTTGAAATTATCTTGTTATTAACTAAAAAAATGGAATAAATTAAGTGTTGGTATTTAATGATAATTAAAGGGGTAAAAATTGTAATAGTATTTTTGCTTCTTTTCCTTATGTTTTTTAAATTAAACGATTTAATAATTAGAATTTTTTTTCCGACTGTTAATTATTTATTTTCATTTTCTGTAAATAATAAAGAAATTGAAATAAAATCAGAAGAAATTGAAAAAAATATTTTCCTAAATTCATTTCAACCAGATATTTATAAAAATAAAAAAATCAGGAATTCAATTTTTGAAGATATTGATAAAAAAGAAAAATTTATTAAAAATTATTTTAATCATAAATTTAAAATTATTCATATTTACAATATTATAAAAACAGATGGGGATTACCACTATATATTTAATAATTCTGAATTAGAAACAGTTTTAAATATTACTTCAATATACCGGAAAAATATTTTTACTATGAAAAGCAATTATAGATTGACTAATATGAAATACAGACAAAGAATTCAGTTTGAAAAAAAAATTAATAAAAATTCTAATGAAAGTGAAATATTTTTTAACAAAATTACCCAACCTGTTACTAGTTTATATGACGAAAACATGGAAAAGAGTTTTTATCAAAATCAATCTCATAAAGTGTTTTTAAATGTTGTGACTGCTTATACTAATGATGTAGAAGAATTTCCAGGATTTAATCTCGCAATTTTTCTGATAGATAAAGATTTTGTAAAATTATTTATTGGAAGAGATTGGATGCATGAATTTATTGAAAGCATAATTTTAAGATTTTATACGGGAAAATATAATTTTTTAGATGAATCTGAAGAAAGATATGATGTATTAATTAGATGGATACAGGATGGATTAACTGAGTTTTTTACCTATAAATTTTTTCTTGAAGAATATTCCAAATCTTATAACGCTTATCATAATGATAAAATAATTCTTGAATTTGATAATGATATAGATATTTTAAACTGGGGGATAAGTGTTAATCATGAAGCGGGAGAAAAACCTCCATTTATTAATAAACGGGATTATTATGATAAATCATTTCTTTTCTTTCATAATTTAGAAAAAAAACATGGATATGAAATTATTGAAGATTTATTAAAATTTATGTATGACACAGAGATTGTTACTTCTGAAAAAGTTTTGATTTATCTTGAAGAAAAAATCGGAAAAGGAAATCTTGAAGAACTTATGGGGAAAAATTATCTTGAAAGAGTAGAAAAATATAGAAAAACTCTTAAAAATATATGAAAATTTATTTAATATAGCTCGTTCTTTCTGAGGGTGTAAGGAACTCTTTTCAGACAATTTATTATCTTCTCAATACTTATCAGTTTTTGATTTTTCTTACTCACTTATTCACTTACTAACTTCTTACTGCTCTTAAGATTCATTCCCGGTTCACTAGCGTTTCATACGTGTTTTATTCACGATTTAGTACGCGTTTAATAATAAACCTAATGGTACATTGGTTTTTAAAAATGTCACTTGACAAAATAATAATAATAATAATACAATTAATCCATATTTATAAAATATGGAGGGGAAAATGATGAAAAAATTTGTTTTAACTATAATTTTTATGGTGTGCATAATTAGTTTTATTAATGCAGATGTCACTATTGAAATAAGGAAAAATACTGAAACAGAATTAAACAGATTTAATTTTGAAAATTATTTATATGAAGAAAGAAGTCAAAATTCACTGTTGAAAATAAATGAAGAAGTTGAAAATATTATATCTTCAAACGGAGAATTTATTAATAAATTAAAAAATAAATTTAATTTACTTTTTCCTTCATCTGCAGAAAGATATTATTTTAATTCTGAACAATTTAATAATCTTTTTAACAATTGGAACAGCAAAGATTTGTTTATATCGTCTTTAAACATTCCCTTTGAAAAACTTGAAGATTATTATCAAAATATGGAAGGTAGAGAATATATAGTTTTAAAACCTAAACAGCCAATCGTTAATAAACCATATATTCAATATGGAGATATTATAAAACCTGTTGCAATTTGGAGACCTACAATAACAAACACTTCAGAATGGATTATAATAAGTGTAGAAAATAAAGATTATCTGTTTGAAGTTTTACCTGAAAATCCTTTTTCTGATAATATGAATTATGTTAAACCGGATGAATATTTAACAAATATTAAAAAAGAAATGATAGAACATGATGAAAAAATAGCTCAAAAACATTTTATGGAAAATGAAATAAAAGAGATGGGAGAATTATTTGCACAATTTTTAAAATTAGCAGAAGATGAAAGACGAGATATAATAACAAAATATGAAAATAACAAAAAACTGTTTGGAAAAATGTTAAATAAACTCAGTGAAGATGAATTTAATCGAACTGATTTAAGAGAATTAAAAGGAATAATGCTTGAGATGACAGATTTGTATTAAATTAAAGGTTCGGATTTAATATTAAATAAAAGTTATTCAAAATATCATGAAATAGCAGATAAATTATATATTACAAATATGGTTAATTATACTAGAGAGATAGAAAAAGAGATAACAATAGGCTCAAATTCAGCAGGAAATGAAAAAGAAATAGAATATGTGATGGAAAAAAATAAAAATTACATTGTAAAAAAAGAAAAAGCACTAGTTTCAAGCGTTATGGGACTTGCAAAATCAGGAAATATATCAAGAAAAGATTCAGAAAAAATTGACAAAGAAATATTTAAATATGATAATTTTAAAAATGATATGACAAAACAGGAATATGAAGAAATATTAAAAACTGAACATGGAAAATCTATGCTAAGATCAGTTTATGTATTAGCTAAGTTGGATAAAACAAATGAAATCTGGGATAGCAAAGGCAATTTAAAGCAAGTGGTTTTGGAAAGAATTACTTTAGAAGAAGGAGTTTTATATGCTGGAATTGCTGCGATAACTATAGGAGCATGCGTAACAGGCGTGGGTTTATATGGTGCTTTTGTTTATGGTATTGGAGCAGGAGGTCCTGGATTGGCTGCTTTTTTTTTAGGTACAGGTAGTATGATAGCTGGTTCGAATGGTATGGATTGGGCTATGGGTGGAGAATGGCCAGAGTTTTGGTGGGAATTTTGACAGAGTGTAAAAAGAAAATATTTAAGATTGTATGATAAAGGAGTGATAATGAATTCGTTATTCGAAGAAAAAAATCAATCAAAAAACATACCCAATTTTTATTATTTTATTCCCGTGATTTTATATTTTATTTACTCTATTATTGTTTTATTATTTATTATTTGCACTTATAAAAATATTAAAGAAAATGGGATTAATGAATTTTATAAAATTATTTTTATTCAGTTTATATTTTTGACTCCAATATTCGTGTCAGCATTTTTTTTTAATTTTTTATCGAAAATTCATCAACAAATTAATAATTTATACATTGAATTAAATATCAAAATTAATGATTTCTTTTTTTATAAAGAATTACTAGTTTTTTCTGTTTTAATGATAATATATTATTAGTCTAGTTTTTTGTATTTTCGAATTAATTATCAAAATTTTATTATTAACTTTAATAAAAATATATTAGTAGATTTAATTTTATTTTTTTCAATTTATTTATTTATTTTTTGTATATTTTGTATTATGTTATTAATTTTTTTTAATAAAAATATGAATCGTTTAAGAGATTTTATAAAAACTAAAAATTGACAAAGAAATATTTAAATATGATAATTTTAAAAGTGATATGACAAGAGAGGAATATGAAGAAATAATAAAAACTGAACATGGAAAATCTATGCTAAGATCAGTATATGTATTGGCTAAATTAGATAAAACAAATGAAATCTGGGACAGCAAAGGTAATTTAAAAACCGAAATGTTAAATAGAGGTTTCATGAGCAAAGAAACAGCTATAAAATGTGCCATAGGTGTTGTAATAGCTGGAGCAATATTAACTGGAGGTGGTGTTGTAGCATTAGGAATTTACAAATCAGTACAAATTGGAATAGTATTAACTTATTTAGGGGTTGGAACTTGGATGGCTGGAAGAACAATTTATCATAGAATATTAAAATGGGGTTATGATGATAATTTTATACATAGATTTAAACAGGATAAAATAGTTCTTATGGGTATAAATTATGAAAACTATTAAATTAAGATTTTTCTATTATTTGCAAATTTTTCTATTTTTAATTCCAGTTTTATTAATTTTAAAATTTCCAACCATCGATAGTTCATTTTATAAAGATAATATTGTTTTATCTGAAAGTAGATATTTGATTTTAATATTATTTATGTCAACTTTAATGATGTATGTATTTAAAAATCTAATGCTAATAATAATTATAGAAAAAAAAGAAACTGATATTTTGATTAAAAAAATTGAGAAGTATAGAATAACTAAAATATTCTTTAGATTTCTAATTTTTTTATTTGGAATTCTATCAATTTTGATTATTTTTGGTTCGTGTTTATATATTTTAATTATACCTTGGGACGCGTTAAGTTCTTTTGTTTTTTTCTTTAAAATTTTAGCATTAATAAATATACTGATATATCTATCTATTTTTTTTGACTATTACATAATATTTAATGGAAAAAAACTTGATATTTTTTAAGTTAATTTAGGATTTTAATAAAAAGAGATATGAGTAAGAAAAATTAAAAACATTCTTATGCAGGAATTCAGTGTCGTTGTCTCTAATTATTTTTTTCATTGCTTACGACTTACCAGTTTTTGATTTAACTCATTCACTTATTCACTTATAGCTGCAGTAATTCTCTGCTTTTAATTTGCTGGTTTTTTTGATAAAATATTCAACAACAAAAAAACATAAATTATAATTTTGCCTTTTAAGGAGAAAAATTGATGAACAGTAATGAAATTAGAGAAGCATTTTTAAAATTTTTTGAAAATAAAGGTCATAAAAGAGTGGCAAGTTCATCACTTGTACCAGCTGAAGATCCAACACTTCTTTTTACAAATGCAGGAATGAATCAGTTTAAATCAGTATTTGAAGGAAAAGAAAAACGTGATTATACATGTGCAGTAAGCTGTCAGAAATGTGTCAGAGCCGGCGGAAAACATAATGATCTTGATAATGTAGGTTACACAGCCAGACACAACACTTTTTTTGAAATGCTTGGCAACTTTTCTTTTTCAGAATATTTCAAAAAAGAAGCTATTGAATATGCGTGGGAATTTTTAACAGAAGTATTAAAACTGCCTGTTGATAAACTCTATGTTTCAGTATTCAGAGAAGATGATGAAGCATTTGATATATGGAATAAGCATATTGGAATTCAGAAAGAAAGAATTTTCAGATTTGATGAAAAAGATAATTTCTGGGCTATGGGACCAACTGGACCTTGTGGACCTAACAGTGAAATATTTTATGATTTTGGTGAAAAATACGGATGTGGAAGCCAGAATTGTACAGTAGGTTGTGAATGTGACAGATATGTCGAAGTCTGGAATAATGTTTTCATGCAGTTTGAAAGAAAAGAAGATGGTGAAATGATACCGCTTCCTCAGCCTGGAATTGATACAGGTATGGGATTTGAAAGAATAGTAGCTGTAATGCAGCATGTTCATTCAAATTACGAAATTGATATTTTCAGAGATATTATTGAAGAAATTTCAAAAATTACTGGAAAAACCTATAATAAAGAAATTCGTGATAATGAAAATGTAGCATTTCGTGTAATTGCTGACCACGCAAGATGTCTTGCGTTTCTTATTGGTGATGGTGTACTTCCAGGAAACGAAGGAAGAAATTATGTGTTAAGAAGAATTGCCAGAAGAGCGATAAGATATGGTTCATTTTTGATGAATGAGCCATTTATTTACAGACTTGTTGATGTTATTGATAAAACAATGGGAGAAGCTTATTCTGAAATTCGTGAGAAAAAAGATTTTATTAAAACTATTATAAAAAAAGAAGAAGAACTTTTTCTTTCAACTTTAAAACAGGGAACAAAAATACTTGATGATATGATTGAAAAACATCAGACTGAAAACAAGACAGAATTTTCAGGAAAAGATGTTTTCATACTGTATGATACATACGGATTTCCATACGATTTAACTGAAATAATTTTAAAAGAAAAAAGCTTTTCCATCAATGAGCAGGAATATAAAGATTCAATGAAACAGCAGAAAGAACGTTCAAGAAAAAACTGGAAAGGTAATGCAGCAAGACTTGAAATTGATGAATATTTTAAAATAAAAGAACAGACTGGAGAAGTTGAATTTACTGGATATACAAGTCTGATTGAAGAAACAACTGTTATATATGTAAAGGATAATATGTTTATAACTTCAAAAACACCTTTTTATGGTGAGTCTGGAGGTCAGGTTGGCGATAAGGGAAAAGTGTATTTTTCAGGTGGAGACGAAGTTGAGATAATTGATACAATAAAACCTGTTGAGGGTCTTATTATTCATATTGCTGACTCAAACATTCCTTTTGAAAAAGGTGAAAAAGTTAAACTTGCTGTTGATGAAAACTTAAGAAGAGCAACTGAAAGACATCATTCGGCAACCCATCTTCTTCATAATGCTTTGAGAAAAGTGGTTGGAAATCATGCAGAACAGTCAGGTTCTTATGTTAATCCTGAGAGAATGAGATTTGATTTTAAACATTTCAACTCTCTGACAGATGAAGAAATTAAAAAAATAGAGCTTGAGGTTAACAGTCTTATATGCAAAAATTTTGAAGTTTCCAAAGTAAATAAAACTATTGATGAAGCTAAAAAAATGGGTGCAACCGCGCTTTTTGGTGAAAAATATGGTGATAAAGTTCGTGTTGTTACAATGGGACCAAGCATGGAGCTTTGCGGTGGTTGTCATGTAAATCGAACAGGAGATATTGGATTTTTTAAAATTGTATCAGAAAGTTCTATTGCAGCTTCTGTTCGTAGAATCGAAGCCTGCTGTGGTCTGGAAGCTTTAAAATATGTGAATGATAATTTTGCATTTTTAACAGATGTTCAAAACGAACTGAAAGTGAAACCTGAAGAAATTCCAGCAAGAATTAGAAAAATGAAGGAAGATTTTAAAGTGCTGAGAAAAGAAATCACAGAGTTGAAAACTCATGGAGCAGCACCTTCAATGGATTTTGAGTTTGAAATAAATAATGCAATAATAAAAAGTGTGGTAAAAAATGGGTTAAAACCAGATGAATTAAGAGAAGTTGTTGATAAATTAGTTGAAAACAAAGAAAATTCAGCAGGTATTGCTTTTTCTGAAAATGAAGGAAAGGTTAATATTGTGGTTAAAGTAACAAGAGACCTTTCAACAAGACTATCAGCAGGCAATATTGTTAAAGAAGTTGCAACTTATCTTGAAGGAAGAGGTGGAGGAAAACCTGAAATGGCTCAGGGTGCGGGTAATAACGTTGAAAAACTTAAAAATATTGATAAAAAATTAGAAGAAATAGTTAAAACAATAATAAAATGAAAATAATGTGTATTGATTATGGAAATGCAAGACTTGGAATTGCACTGACAGATGAAATGGAAATGCTGGCAGTTCCATTTTGTACAATAAAAAATGAAAATGTTTACAGTAAACTTAAAAACATTATCATAGAGCAGAAAGTTGACCATGTAGTTGTTGGACTGCCGAGTGACTGGAAAGGTGAAGATACTATTCAAAGTCAGAAAATACGCATTTTTGCTGAAAATCTTGAAAAAAAACTGGAAATAACAGTTGAACTTTTTGATGAAAATTATTCAACACGCGACAGTTACGAAGCTTTAAGAATGATGGGATATAATGCAAAAAAAGGTAAAAAACTAGTTGATCAGATGGCAGCTTCGCTGATTTTAAAGGAGTATCTTAAATGGAAAAAAAGCCAGAACTCTTAGCCCCGGCAGGAGATTTTGAAAAACTGAAATTTGCTCTGGAATATGGAGCTGATGCAGTTTATGCTGGAGTAAAAGATTTTTCTCTGAGAAAAAGAGCTGGAAATCTTACTATTGAAGGCTTAAAAAACGTAGTTGACTATACACATGAAAAAGGTAAAAAAATATATATTACTCTTAACTCATATATGTACGATGAGGATTTTGATAAACTTTATTCAACTCTGAAAGCACTTGAACAGGCAGAAGTTGATGCTGTAATTGTATCTGATCCTGGACTTGTGTATTTTATTAATGAAAAAAAAATTAAAATCCCTGTTCATCTTTCAACTCAGGCAAACACTACAAACAGTTATGCTGCAAAAATGTGGAAAAAACAGAATGTAGAAAGAATAATTCTTGCAAGAGAACTTTCTCTGAAAAAAATTAAAAAAATGGTTGAAGAAGTTCCTGAAATAGAATTTGAAGCTTTTATTCATGGAGCTTTATGTATATCTTATTCAGGTCGATGTCTGCTATCTAGTTATATGACAGAAAGAAATTCAAACAGAGGGGATTGTTCTCAGCCATGCCGCTGGAAATACAAATTATATTTTCTTGAAGAAGAAAAACGTAAAGGACAGTTTTTTCCAGTTTATGAAGATGATGATGGAACATATATTTTTAATTCAAAAGATTTGAATTTATCAAAAAATATAAAAGAAATAATCGATTCTGGAATATGTTCTCTTAAAATTGAGGGAAGAATAAAATCCTCATATTACGTAGCAGTTGTGGTAAAAGTTTATAGAGAAATAATAGATACCTATTTTAATGATAAAGAAAATTTTGTCTGGCAGAAAAAATGGGATGATGAACTGGAAAAAGTAAGCCATAGATTTTATACAGATTCACCTTCAAAAGATGGTTTCTGTCAAACAGACCAGATTTATGATACTTCATCATATATTAGAAATCAGAAAGTTCTTGGATTTATCGAAGGTAAAAAAGAGGGTTTATCGAAAGTTACTCTGAAAAATGAAATCCATTATGGACAGCAGGTTGAAATAATTGGACCAGATTCAACTTTCAAACAGATTATTCAGGATATTTACAAAATTAATGAGGATGGCTCAAAAGAAAGAGTGCTTAAAGCCGGACATCATGATAATATTCTCATGAGTTTTGATTATCCTGTTAAAGATTTATATATTCTGCGTACAAGGGAAAGTTCAGATGACTGATACAGTAAGTTTTATATATAAAATTGAAAAAAATAACCTATGCAAAGTGGCAAATGTTTTTGAAGCCCATGAAGGAGTAGCTAATATCCATACTCTTGATAAAAAAACAAGACTGGTTGAATTTATGGTTTCAGAAAGTCAGATAGAGGACTTTAGAAATATAATCGCATATTTTGAAAAAGAAAATTTAGTTTCTAAAGTAGAAAAAATTCCTGAAAATATACATGTTTTTTCAAGCAAAATAATTACCTGACACAAGGAGAAACAATGATTTTTACAATTGATGTTAAAACCGACAGTAAAACAGAAATGATTGATATTACTCAGGAAGTAAGTGATGCAGTTAAAAAATCAGGTGTTAAAAGTGGGATAGCAGTTGTTTTTATTCCTCATACAACAGCAGCTGTAACAATAAATGAAAATGCAGACCCGGCTGTAAAAATGGATATGCTTTATGAAATAAACAAAGTTATTCCTTTCAATGATAATTATAAACATTGTGAAGGTAATTCAGCAGCTCATATTAAAACTTCACTTTTCGGACCATCTCTTTCTGTTATTTTTGAAAATGGTGAACTGATTTTAGGAACATGGCAGGATATTTATTTTGCAGAATTTGACGGTCCCAGAAACAGAAAGGCCTATATTAAAATTGTGGCAGGTTAAAAATTGAAAAAAATATTTATCTTATTATTAATTTTGTTTAAAGTATTCTGCTATTCTGATGATGAAATATTAATTATAGCAGGCGATGCAAGAGCAAATCCTGGTCAGCAGGGACAACCAGGAGGACTTGTTTCGTTTATTGAATACCTGGCTAATCAGAAAACTCGATATTTTTTAGCTGACTGCGGAAATATAATAGACGTAAATAGATATACACTTAAAAATCATGGTTCAGCAATGTATAATCTTTTTGAAAAAGCAGGATTAAAAGTTTTATCTCCAGCTAATCATGATTTTGATTATGGAATTGAAAATTTTCTTAACCTTACCCCTAATATAAATGTTATATCGACTAATTCAAATATTGGTAATAAATATGTTATTTCTGAAATAAATGGAATTAGAATTCTTTTTCTTGGTTTTATGAGAAGTGACGTTAAGAGAACTTTAAGCAGAGATATAGCTGATAACATTATATTAAATGATTTCAGGACTGAATATTTAAAAATAATAAATGAGAATCAGGGTAAATTTGATACAGTTATTGCTTTAAGTAATGCCAGTGAAACAGAAACAGCAAGAGTTTTTTCAGTAATAAATGGTATTGATTATGTATTTTATATTGCAGCAAATGATTTTAACAGTATAACCTATCTTGAATCAACTTTGAGAAATGGAACAAAAATCTATGCAATACCATCATCACTAAGAGTTGTGTGGGAAGGAAGAGCTAAAGATAAAAAATTTAATTTTAACTTCAAACTTCTTGATACACCATCAACAGATGAATTTATAACAATCGTTGACAATCTGCCTTCAAAAAAAGATATTCATATAAGTGATAAAAATTTATTTATCCGGGCTCTAATGAGTTATCTTAGAAAAGAAACAGAATCTGATGCTGTTTTATTAAATCATGGAACATTTAAAACAGATATGGATGGATTTCAGGACTTTTTGAGATATGATAATCCTATGCACAAAGTTTATATGAGAGGGGATTCTCTTCAGGCTTTATTATCAAGAACCGATTTGATTGTATATGGTCTTGACAGAGACAGTGATGGATACAGAAGAATATTTAACAGATATGTTATTGCAGATTATGAATATACTGTGCTTGTAAATGATTTTCTTTTTCAGCAGAAAGAACTTTTGAAAATTCCAATGAAACTGAAAAAAGAAAATGTTTTACCAAGTATAAAACAGATTGCTCTTGACAATATAAATTTGATGGAGCAGGAACACGCTTATTTTAAGCCATATATGATAAATAATTACGATATAACAGTTAATTTTTCAGATTTATCAGGATGGGGACAGAAAGCTTTATATCAGGGAGTATCAAAAATATATAAAACTGATCAGAAAACAAGCAGATTGATTTTTAACAATTATATTTATAGGGAATGCAAAATCAGGTCACTTTCTAATACAATAAATTACAGGCAGGATAAAAGAGATAAAGATATTATTTATGATAATATAAGAATAGATACCAATCTAAAGAATAAACTCAACAGCCTTTCAGTGGTTCAGCGTATTGATTTATCGTTATTAAAAAATACTGCCGGAGATCAACCTTTAAATTATCGTCTGAGTTTAGGTAATGATTTTACCCCTAATTTTTATGCAGGGCTAAGTTATCAGCAGGTATTTCCGCGTAAAGGGAAAAAACATCATATAGGTATTCAACTTACAGGAAAAAACAAGGAAGTTAGACCAAATGGACTTGAAATATCCAATACAGCAGATATTTTTTATTCAAACAGCAATAGAACATATTATGAAGGCGAGCTTAAAAATAATTTCAGATATCGTATTAGACAGTCAGTTTATCTTGATTTTGCAGTAACACATTTTACAGTTTATGATGAAAATATTGGAAAGAGAGCATACAGTTCAGAATATTTTCTTGGATTTAACAGAAAATTTGTGAACAGGAAGTTTATAAGATGAAAATTTCAAAAAAAATATTTATTATTTTATTACTGATATACAGTGTTTCATTTACTTACAGCTCTAATCTTGTTTTTTCAGATGAAAAATATGTTTATGTAGTACCGGAAGATTTTTTTAATGAAGGACTTGATTATTATGAAAAAAGCCTGAGAAAATCCGGTATGAAAAACCTTGAATTCAGAATAAATCAGGAAAATCTTTCAATCAGTGGTAAATATAATATATTCCCGTTTGATGTAAATTTTGAAATCTATAGAATAGATGATGTTACTTATCAGATTAGAATTACTAAATTTGTTTTCTATGGTTTTATACAATACTCTAAAAATAGACTTGCAGGAATGGTTGTTCAGGCTTTTTCATCAAATCCTGAGTTTGCTTCATATATTGCACTTGAAAGAAACAATTCTACCATAACTGTCAGGGCTGTTAATGGACTTGGCAGTATTTTCCCAGAAAAATTCAGACATTCGCTTTAAACTTCATTTAATGTAAAAAAATGATACAAATCTCATAATGATACAAAAAAAATAATTAAAAATGGCTTAAAATATACATTTATTTATGGAACAGTTTATGCATTCCTTTTTTAAAAGGAGGAATGTATATGAAAATCAAAATTTTTACCATATTAATTTTCGTTATTATTATTTTCTTTTTTGTTGGTTTAAAAATTATTAATCAAAGATATGCTCTTTTTTGTGAATATTTACTACAGGATGAAGGTTTTTCAGAGTATATTTCAGAGATTTATACAGAACCTGATAATTATTTTTCTGATAATAAAAATATGATTTTTAAAATAATTATTTCCACAATTTTTTCAGAAGAAGCATTTTTTATAAAAATCAATAAAACTCACAGGGGGTCTATGCTTTCTGATTCTAAAATAAAATAAAGTCAGAATGGTATAGATTCCTGAAGGGGGGAGGCTTTCAATGTACTTCAGCATTATTTCAAGTAATATATATGGCAATGGTGCAGAAATTATTAAAGTTGAAACAGACATATTAAGAGGATTACCAGGATTTTCAATAGTAGGGCTGCCTGATACATCTGTTAATGAAGCAAAAGAAAGAGTAAGAGCGGCAGTTTTAAATTCAGGATTTAAAATACCCCCAGGAAGAATTACTGTTAATCTTTCTCCCGCTGAAATCAGAAAAAATGGTTCCAATTTTGATTTACCGATAGCTCTTGGTCTGATTGTATCCTCAGGTGGAATAAAAAAAATTAATAAAAATATTATTGATAACACTGTATTTATTGGTGAACTTGGGCTCAGCGGAGATATGCGAGCTGTTAAAGGAATGCTTCCCATGATAATTGATTCCTATCAGAAAGGATATCGTAATTTTGTAATACCAGAAGCTAACAAAAAAGAGGTCAGCATTATAAAAGATGCAAGAATTTACAGTTATTCAAACATAAAAGATGTGCTGGAACTTCTTATTTTAAAGGATTTTCCAGAAGTTGAAAATTATTTTTCAGAGCCACAAAAGTCAGAAAAAATCCAACCTGATTTTTCTGAAGTAAGAGGACAGTATATGGCCAAAAGAGCTTTAGAAATTGCAGCGGCTGGCAATCATAATATTCTTATGCTCGGTAGTCCGGGTTCTGGAAAAACCATGCTGGCAAGGCGGTTGCCAGGTATATTACCTGAAATGACAGAAGATGAAATAATTGAAACCACAAAAATATACAGTATATGCGGAAAAATCCCAAAAAAATCAGGATTGATTAATAAAAGACCTTTCAGAGCACCTCATCATACAATCTCTGATGCAGCACTGGTTGGAGGGGGCTCAATTCCGAAACCTGGTGAAATATCTCTTGCTCATAACGGTGTACTTTTTCTTGATGAAATGACAGAATTCAGAAAAAGTGTAATAGAAGTATTAAGACAGCCTCTTACAGATAAAGTTGTAAGAATTGCAAGAGCTAAAGAAAGCTACACTTATCCGTCTAATTTTATGCTTGTAGGTGCTGCAAATCCCTGCCCCTGTGGTTATCTTTTTGATGACAGAAAAAACTGTTCCTGTTCAGTAAGAGAGCAGGATAGATACCGTCAGAAACTATCAGGGCCAATTATGGACAGGTTTGATATTGTGATAGAAGTTTCGAGAGTAGAAACTGAGGAACTTACTAAAAATGTAAAAACTGAGCAAAGTGATAATATAAGACAGAGAGTTGATAAGGTTAGAAAATTACAGAATAAAAGATTTGATAAAAAATTATTCCATAATAATTCAGATATAACCCCTGGATTTATTGATAAATATTGTAATGTTAATGAAAATATAAAAAAATTACTATCCAACACTATTGAAAAATTTGGAATGAGTGCCAGAGCTTATTTTAAAATACTTAAACTTTCAAGAACCATAGCAGATCTCTCAGAAAGTGAAAATATCAGAGAAGAACATGTTATGGAGGCTATTCAATACAGAGTAAATGATAAATGGTAAGCCATTTTATTTAAAAAGAATGTTGCTTGATAAAAGGAGGTTATATGGAAAAAATTAATTATGATGAAAGATTAAAAAATTCATTCAGGTTAAATTACAGAGACAGGCTTGATATAATTCTTGAAAAAAAAGCAGAATATCTTTTAAAAAGAAAAGATTTGGAAATATTGAAATATCCTCTTTCAAAATTGATATTAAAATAAAAAAATAATATAATAAAAAATAACTTAAACAATTCGCAATTATGAGGGGGCAAATATGAACAGATTTTCTGAAACTTTTTATAAAAATCTTCTTGATAATCTTTATGATGGAGTATATTTTGTTGATAAAAACAGAGTAATCACCTACTGGAACAAGAGTGCAGAAATTATGACAGGATACAGGGCTGATGAAGTAATAGGTTCAAAATGCCAGAATAATATTTTAAATCACATGGACTGTGACGGAGCTCATCTCTGCAATTCAAGATGTCCTCTGTTTTTTACTCTAGAGGACGGTAATCTTCGTGAGGCTGAAGTGTTCATGACGCATAAAAACGGACAGAAAATTCCAATAAAAATAAGAGTTTCCCCTATTTTTGACAATGAAGGTAATCTTGAAGGGGCAGTTGAGATTTTCAGTGATAATTCAAGTGCTCAGGCTGCTTATGAAATGATAGACAAGTTAAGAGAAATGGCATTTGTTGATGAAATAACTGGATTGCCTAATAAAAAATATATGGAAATGAAAATAGAAAACCTTCTTCAGGAACTTGAAAATCATAAAGTTAAGTTTGGTGTAATAGTTATAACATTAAAAAATTATGAAGCATTAAAAAAAGAATGCGGTCAGGAAAAAGCAAACAATATTTTAAATATAGTTTCAAAAACATTAACTGCAATAATTGCCCCCTATCATATTTTAGGGTGTTATGATACCAACAGCTTTATTGTTATAATCCCAAATGTTACAGAAAAAGAATTTGATGAATTTAAGAATCGCGTAGGTATAATAATAAACTCCTGCAATCTTGGAATGATTAAATTTTCAGAAAAAGAAGAAGAGCCTGTTAATATATGTTTTGCGGGCAGAGTAATAGATTCTGTAGAAAACATAAAGGAACTTTTCAATTGAAAACAGGTTTTAAAAAAGTCTGTTTTTTTATGCCCAGAGCTTTTCAGGTATTAAAAGGGGAAAAATCTGGCGGTGCTGAACTAAATACTTTTTATATAGCAGATATTTTTAATAAGCTCCCGGGATTTGAAATAGATTTTTTAACTGGTATTAACGGAAAATCGGAATGTAAAAAAATAAACAGCGTAAATTTTACTGGAATAAAATATCTTGAATTAAAAAAAAGTAATATATTCTATAAAGTTGCGGCACGTTTTTATTTTTTAAAAGAAATCTTTAATAAAAAATCAGATATTTATTTTTTTTCTGGTGCGAGTGAATTTTTTGGACTTGGTGTTATTTTTTTAAAAATATTAAGACCTAAATCTAAAATTATTTATCGTGGAGCAAGTGATTTTGATTTCAATTACCGATTTCTTATCAAAAAACCAATAATATATTTTTTCACTTATATCGGATTAAAATTCTGTGATTATATTATTGTTCAAAACAGATTACAGAAGACTTTATTAAAAAAATTCAAAAATAAAAAAATAAAAACAGTCAGATGTGGAGTTTTTGATATAACAAAAAATACTGACATGACTGATAAGCATTATTTTTTATATGTTGGAAAATATACAGAGATTAAAAAACCAAAAATTTTTTTAAAAATTGTAAAAAAATTTCCTGACAAAAAATTTGTTGCAATAATTACAGGAGATGGAAAAATTAAAGAAGATTTTTTGAGTCAATCTGAAAAATTAAAAAATTTAACTGTGATTGATTATGTTCCGTGGAATGATATTGGTAGTTACTTTCAAAAAGCTAAAGCACTTATTAATACCTCAATATATGAAGGGTTTCCAAATACTTTTATTCAGTCATTTATTTCAAAAACACCTGTTTTATCACTATATGTAAACCCAGACAACATTCTTGATGATTATAAAACTGGTTATTTTGCCGAAGGTAAGTTTGAAAATCTTGTGCTTTTTATAAAAAATACCGATAATAATACTTATATGGAAATGGGAGAGAACAGCTTTAATTATGTACTAAAAAATCATACTGTTGATAAGCTTATCAGTAGTTATCGTAAAATTTTTAATAAGGTGAGTAAATTAAATGTTTAAAATTATTTTCTCGATTTTTTTAATTTTTCTGCTTTTTTTAAATTTAAATGGATTTAACAGGAAAAATGAAACTAATTTAAAAGTATCTGAAGTTATAAATCAAGTTGAAAATGAAATTGTTATTGATATTCAGGTTGAAAACTTTGAGCAAAATGAAAACACTGATATATTTATTGATTCTGATAAATTAATAGAAATTTCAAATAATGCAATTTCTGATTCTCTGAATCTTTTTGATACCGGGAATTATAATCTTGATGAAAAAGATAGTGATAAAAAAATTAAAGAAGCAGTTTCAATTCTTAACAGAGCAATTGATTTTCCAGATTTGAAAAATGATGCAAAAACAAAATATTTTCTTGGAAAAGTTTATATGGTAACTGGCGAAACTGATAAAGCTCTGATATATTTTGAACAGGCTGCTGAATTAAAAAATAACAGAGATGTTTTCAAGTGGAATAATGAATGGGGAAGACATTCTGAAATTCTTTTAAAACGTCTTAAATAATAAAACTAATTTGTATTTTTATGGAGGAATAGATGGGCAAGTGGCAGGATATAAAAATGGAAACTCCAAGAGAACGCCTCAGAAAAAGAAAACAGATGGAGCTTGAAAAACAGAAGCAGTATGAAATACATAGAAAAAAAATGCTTAAAATTAAAGTCGGAATCGTTTTTGGGATTTTAATTATTATGATTGGAGCTTTTGTCGGATTTCTTTCCTCTTCTAAAAACAAAAAAATTCAGGCAAAAATAGATGAAACAAAAGTTGTAAATGTTATTCCAATAATGGGTTCTGTTGACTACAGAAGAAAAGATGAGCCTACATTTGTTCTTGATGATAATAATATATTTAAGGAAGGTGACTCTTTGAGACTTAGTCAAGGTGGAAGAGCCAGACTTG
>Ga0265293_10006545_pt1 | contig 18566 bp, 13 predicted proteins | sample Munlanlewell138R_FD_192505 | JGI IMG/M metagenome (GOLD analysis project Ga0265293, IMG submission 192505) | Leachate microbial communities from a municipal landfill in Southern Ontario, Canada - Leachate well 138R | ecosystem: Engineered > Solid waste > Landfill > Unclassified | place: Canada...
TGGTGTTTTGTGGAGAGCAGTTTAATGTCAAAGAATAAAGTATTGATTGCTGGTGGTGGTCCTGTGGGCATGACGGTGGCGCTGGAGTTGGCGCGTTACGGTGTCAGCTCGATTTTGCTGGAACGCAATCCAACCACCACCCGGCACCCGAAAATGGATTTGACCAATGGCCGCTCCATGGAGCTCTACCATCGCCTGGGCATTGCCGACGATCTTCGCGCCGTGGGGGTTCATGGCGACAATCCCTTTGATATCGCCTGGGTGACCCATATGAATGGTCACGAACTTTACCGCTTTGACTATCCTTCCGCCAATCAGGTGACGGAGCGGATTCGCCGCAATAATGACGGCTCCGAAGCCAGCCAGGCGCCACTGCGGGTGAGCCAGGTGGATATCGAGCCGGTACTGAAACGCCTCATTGATGCCAACCCCCTGGTGGATGTGCGCTTTGGCACCGCCTTTGAACGTATTGTTGAAGAGCGCGACGACAGCCTGGTGGTGGAAATTTCCTGCTCCGAGAGCGGTGAAAAATCGACGCTGGAGTGCGCCTACTTGGCGGGTTGTGACGGTGGCGGCAGCCGCGTGCGGCGGCGCTTGGGCATTGACCTCGAAGGCGAAACCGCTGTGGCCAGCGCCTTTATGGTTCACTTTCATTCCACCGATACCCAACTCCTACAGCGCTGGGGCGTGACCTGGCACTACCAGAACGGGGCGGGCACCCTCATTGCCCAGAACGACATCGACACCTGGACATTGCAGGCCTGGCTGCCGCCGGGGGATGACGGCAGCGGCTGGAATGCGGACGAAACCCTGCAGTCATGGATAGGCTGCGACTTTGACTATCAGATTCTTCAGGCCAACCCCTGGTCGGCACACTTTGTGGTGGCGGAGCGCTACCACCAGGGGCGTGTCATTCTGGCGGGGGATGCGGCACACCAATACATACCCACGGGCGGTTACGGCATGAACTCCGGCGTTGCCGATGCCATTGGTGCCGCCTGGGTGCTGGCGGCGCGGATTCAGGGCTGGGGGGGAGCGGAACTCTTTGCCGCCTACGATGCGGAGCGGCGCAATACGGCGTGGTGGCACCTCAATGCCTCAAAGCGCCACATGGGCGTGCGCATTCAAATGAGCGAGCTTTACAGTGCTGCGGGGGATATCGATTCCGGCAGTGCCGAGGCGGCGGCGAATCGCCAGCGCCTGGGCGAACAAATCAAAGCCCTGGGCAATGCGGAAAACGAAAGCTGGGGAGTGGAGCTGGGTTATCGCTATGATTATTCGCCGATCATCTGCCGCGAAGCCGAGGCTCCGGACATAGACCCCATCACCTACAGGCCGAGTACCTGGCCTGGCAGCCGCTTGCCCCACGTATTTTTAGCGGATGGCCTGTCGATCCATGACAAACTGGGGCTGTATTTTACCTTGCTTGTTTTCCCTGGTGGTGGGGTCGCGGAAGCGGAGCAGGCGGTGACTGGGGGCAAAATACCCGTTAAGGTGGTGGCGATCGATGACCGTCACGCGGCGGGAATTTACGGCTACACCTATTTGCTGGTGAGGCCGGATCAACACATCGCCTGGCGGGGGCAGACCTTGCCTGCGGATCTCGCTAATATCATTAAAACCGCCGCCGGCTGGTGATAGGCAGAGATAAATTTACTAGTAAAAAACATAACCAACACAGAGGATTTTTTATTATGCCTGCTAGACTTGAGAATAAAGTTGCCATTATTACCGGGGCTGCCAGTGGCATTGGTGAAGCCCATGCAAAAATTTTTGCGCGGGAAGGTGCGAAAGTGGTTGTCGCCGACATCAATCATAATGATGGGCAAAGAGTGGTTCGCGAAATTCATGCTCAAGGCGGTGAAAGCCTTTATCTACCCCTGGATGTGACAAGCGAGTCCCAATGGCAGTCAGTGGTCAGTAAAACAATTGAAACCTTTGGCCATTTGACAACCCTGGTTAACAATGCCGGTATTAATCAGATGAATGGTGTCGAGGATGAAACCCTTGAGGGTTGGAACAAGCTGATTTCTATCGACCAGACTGGCGTATGGCTTGGTATGAAAGCCGCAATGCCACACCTGAAAAAATCCGGCAATGGCGCTATAGTCAATATATCCTCTCTTTTTGGCATGATGGGCACGGGCACCTGTATTGCGTTTCACGCTGCGAAAGGTGCTGTAAGAGTTATGAGTAAGGCCGCAGCACTGGAATACGCCGATAAAGGGGTGCGGGTCAATTCCATTTATCCCGGAATGACGGATACACCCGCTCTGGATGGGATGATTCCCGAAGAGCGCGAGTTTGTTCGCACATCTATTCCAATGAAGCGCATTGGCAGGCCGGAAGAGATAGCCTATGCCTCTCTGTTTTTATGTTCCGATGAAGCCAGTTATGTTACCGGCGCTGAAATTGTGGTCGATGGTGGTTTGCGACCCGGTTAATCAAAAAAATATTCTGATCAAATCAATTTTCGTCACTTTAGCGTAGGAATATCAACTTCGGTCTGATTGGGGGCAGGATTCGGAAAAAATTAACACATAACAGATTCCCGCCTGCGCGGCAGTGATATTAATAAGAGATACATAAATAAAGGATATAAAATGAATACCGAAAAAAATCGCAATATAGTCCTGGATTTCTGCAAGCATCTCTCTGCTTGTGATGTTGATGCCATGTTTGAGTTGTTTTCAGAAAAGGGCTCCTGGCAAATGGTGGGGCGCAACGATAAATTTCCATTTGGTGGCATTTATGACAGGGATGCGGCCTACAATCAGCTGGCAACTTTTCTGTCTGCGTTTGATGAATTTGAATTCAATGTCACCGGTGTGACTGCTGAAAATGACCGCGTGGCGATACAGGCAATTTCTACGGGTAGGGGGCCAGGCAAGAAACAGTATCAAAATCGCTATATCATGCAGTACTGCCTGGAGGGTGGAAAAATTATATTTATCGACGAATTTTTCGATCCCTTTGAAGTTTTTGCCTATATAGAAATGGAAGAGTAATGACGGTGATGATGAAATCTATATTATATGTAACATCCAGTATTTTTGGTGATCAGGGAAAATCCTCTTTTCTTAGCCAGGAGCTCGTTGACAAGCTGTGCAAGCAAAATCCAGGGGCTGAAATTATTCGCCGTCATCTGGAGCCTGAGAGCATTCCTTATCTCGATGCCAATAGTTTCACTGCTTTTATTAGCGCCGCAGACAGCCGCACAGCTGAACAGGAAAAAGTGATCGAATTTTCCGATGAGCTTATCAATGAGTGGCGGGCATCGGATTGCGTGGTCATCGGTTTGCCCATGTATAACCTCAATGTGCCTTCGTCGTTTAAAAGCTATATTGATCATATCGCCAGGGTAGGGCAAACATTCAAATATACAGAAAATGGCCCTGTGGGCTTGCTCGCAGATCGCCAGGTTTATGTGGTTACTGCCCGCGGCGGCCGTTATCTGGGCACGCCTCGCGACACTCAAACCCCCTATGTACAGCATATGCTTGGTTTGCTCGGCATTGCCAGTATCAAGTTTTTTCATGCCGAGGGTTTGAATATGGGGGAAGAACCGGCTCGGCAAGCCATTGCCGAGGTTAGGCGGCAGATCGCTGATGAACTGAAATTACTGCAGGCATAATTTTTTCTGGCTGCTGACAATATAACAAATATTCGCCCCGGCATGGAGTTATACATTGTGAAAACTTTGGCAGAGAGTCGCCAGCACCCCTCCGCGGAATTTATCGAGAAAATTCGCAACCAATATCCGATAGAGACTGAAATTGACAGAGTGCTGACGCGCAAAATGAAGCTTCGCAGTGGCGATGGCTACCAGGGCGTATCCCTGGAAACCATGGTAGAAGCCACCAAAAAACTCATTGGCTTTTATCATGGCAACCACTTCAAAATTGATAATATTCGCTGGATGACCGGTGGCGCATCAAAAATACAGATGGCATTTGACTTTGTCAGTACCATAACCACGGATGTGTTTGAGAAAAACCTGATCACGCCCATGGTGGTGCGTATGGAGCCTGCTGAATCTGTGGTTGAAACCAGCAGAAAAAGAGAGTTCGAAGTGCTGCAATTGTTGCGCAATAAAATTCCTGTTCCGCCCTGTTATTGGCTCGACGCGGAAGCGGAATTTTTTCCCTATCCCGCACTGATCTACGGTTTTGTCTCAGGAGTTGTTAAGCCGAGCCAAAGTTCAAGCAAGCAGGTGTCTGGAATAGGGGTTACGTTTGGCGCTGATCTGCGGGAGAAAATTGCCGACCAGTTTGTCAGACATCTTGCCACTCTCCACAGCATTCCCCTCGAAACACTCTCGACACTTGTTTCATTTGAAATGCCAAAAGTTGGCAGTAATGATGCCGTTATCAAACAATTGAATTGGTGGCGGCGGGTGTGGGAGGAGGATAAAAGTGAAGATATTCCTTTGCTCGACGTTGCCTATCATTGGCTGCTGGACAATGCTCCTGCCATAGAAAGGCCATCGCTGGTTCACGGCGATTATCGCAGCGGCAATTTCCTTTTCGATGAAAGCGCGTGCAATATTACCGCGTTTCTCGATTGGGAGTTGGCGCTGATCGGTGACAGACATCAGGATCTTGCCTGGTCGACCTATAAACTTTTTGGCCAAATTGATGAAGACAACAAAACCTTTCTCGCCTGTGGCTTGCTGCCGGAAGAGGAATTTTTTGCCTGTTACGAAACCTATTCCGGATTGAAGGTTGATCGGTCGCGGTTGCATTACTACAGGATTCTGTGCAATTTCATGTCGGTGATTCACAGCCTTGGAAGTGCGCACCGGGTCGCCAAAGGCAGTAAAACCCACCAGGATATTGTTTTGTTAACATTTTCAAAAATTGGTTATTTTCTTCTCGAGCAACTTCGTGTCCATCTCAGTGAGGTAATAAATGCAGCCTGATCTTAACTCCCAATTGCTGGTTGCCGTTAATACCCTGAAAAAAGTCGTGCTGCCCGCCGTGGATGTCAGCAATAAACCCGCTCAGGAACAGCTTGCGCTGACCATAAAAACCCTGGAAGCCAGTTGTGAAAGACTTCCCTATCGGCGTCGCTATATTCGCCAGCAGCTGGCCTTGACCATTAACATGGCGGAAAAAATTCTTGCCTTATTGACGGAGCGGCAGCCTGAATTGAAACAGCAACTGGCAATCAATCTTGCCGAGGCAACTGCCAGCTATAAGGATATAGATGCGGATTGCGAAACTCTGGTGGACTGGGATTCTGTGCTCATGGAAAACCTCTGCCAGGGGCTGGCCGCCTGCAAAGGTGCCGACAACTATGGCAATATCGTAAGCGTCCTCATTGCTGACAGCGAAGCTCTCATATCCCTTGGTCGGCGCTGGTGTAGCGATAACGGCCTGGAGGTTGAGCACAGCCTTTGACTCCCTCTACGCGGGAGCGGCCATTGTCTGTTGACAATTAACCGGTTGTTAACGGCAGGGCGGTTTTATAGCGTACCTGCTTGAGAGCAAAGCTGGAGCGAATCTTTTCCACCTCGGGCATGGGGGAGAGGTGATCGACAATAAAGCGCTCCAGGGCTTCCACATCGGGCATTGCGACGCGAATCAGGTAATCTGCGTCCCCGGTCATCAAATAGCATTCCATCACAGCTTCATGGGCGCAGACGCGGTCTTCAAAATGTTCGAGCATTTCACGGTTCTGGGCTTTGAGGCTGATAAAAATAAAGACGTTGAGATTGAGGCCCAGCATCTTGGGATTGAGAAGCGCCACATAGTCTCGAATCAACCCTTCCGACTCAAGGCGCTTGACGCGAGTCAGGCAGGGGGAAGGGGACAAATTGACTCTCTGCGCCAGTTCAAGATTGGTGACTTTGCTGTCTCGCTGTAATTCCGCGAGAATTTTTAGATCTATACTGTCAAGCTTCATAAATTCTGCAAAAAAATTGTATTTCGGCATATTATTCTGAAAACATTGGTTTTTGCAATCAATAAAAGACAATATTGCCGCGAGCATAGGGCTAAAATAGGTCTCTTCGAGGAGACCACTATGACCCACTATAATTCTACGATTGATGCCTATCGCCAACTGACACAGAACGACAGCGATCCCCAAGAACTTGCTGAGTGGTGTGAGGCGCTTCAGTCCCTGGTTGCCCATTCAGGTTCTGAGAGGGCGCGGCAAATTCTCGATGCTCTTTCCATTATTGCCCGCGACCCCAGTATTGGCTGGCAGCCTGTTCATGGTACGCCCTACGTCAACACCATTACCGTTGAGCAACAACCGCCGTTTAAAGGCGATCTCGCCATTGAGGAAAAGCTGGTGTCTATCATGCGCTGGAATGCCTTGGCCATGGTGGTGCGCGCCAACAAAGCCTACGGCGAACTGGGTGGTCATATCGCCAGCTACGCCAGCGCCGCCGATCTTTTTGAGGTGGGTTTTAATCATTTCTTTCGCGCCCGCAACGAGGCCTTTGGTGGTGATGTGGTGTTTTACCAGCCCCACTCGGCGCCGGGCATCTATGCGAGAGCCTTTCTGGAGGGGCGTCTCGCTGAAAAGGACTTGGAACACTACCGCCAGGAAGTCACCGCAAGCCGTATTGGCGCCCAGGGGCTGTCCAGTTATCCCCATCCGTGGCTAATGCCGGACTTCTGGCAATTTCCTACAGGATCTATGGGCATAGGGCCAATCAGCTCCATTTATCAGGCGCGGTTTATGCGCTATCTCCATAACCGCGGCTTAATTGATACCACGGATCGCAAGGTGTGGGGCGTATTCGGTGATGGTGAAATGGATGAGCCTGAAAGTCTGTCAGCACTTTCGCTGGCGTCCCGGGAAGGGCTGGACAATCTCATCTGGGTTGTCAACTGCAATCTGCAACGGCTCGACGGCCCTGTTCGCGGCAACAGCCGTATTATTGATGAGCTGGAAGCCCAGTTCAGTGGCGCCGGTTGGAATGTGATCAAATTGGTGTGGGGTTCCGATTGGGACGGACTTTTTGCCCGCGACAAGGAAGGCGCTCTGATTCGCGCTTTTGCCGATACCGTGGATGGTCAATTTCAAACCTTTGCCGCCAAAGACGGCCGTTATAACCGCGATAATTTCTTTGGTCAAAATGAAGCCCTGGCGCGCCTTGTCGATGGCATGACTGACGAACAAATCGATGGGCTTAAGCGAGGTGGTCATGATCTGGTCAAAATTTTTGCCGCCTATGATGCCGCTGTGCGCCATGAAGGGCGCCCCACGGTAATTCTTGCCCAAACCAAGAAAGGTTACGGCATGGGTGAAGCCGGGCAGGGTAAAATGACCACTCACCAGCAGAAAAAACTGGATCGCGATGACCTGCTGGCGTTTCGCGACAGGTTTCAACTGCCGCTGTCCGATGAAGAAACCGAATCATTGGCCTTTTACAAGCCCGGCGACGACAGTAAAGAAATGCGCTATCTCCATGAGCGCCGCCAGGCTTTGGGTGGTTATATGCCGCGCAGAACCGTAGCCGCAGAGCCTTTGGCTGTGCCTGAATTAAGTAAATACGCCAAATTTGCCCTTGAATCGGACGGTAAGGAAATGTCCACCACCATGGCTTTTGTGCGCATGATGGGCGCTCTGCTCAAGGATAAAACCCTGGGTGCGCGAGTTGTCCCTATTGTTGCCGACGAAGCTCGCACCTTTGGCATGGCGAGCATGTTCAAGCAGGTGGGCATTTATTCCAGCGCCGGCCAGCGCTATGAACCCGAGGATATAGGTTCAATTCTCAGTTACCACGAAGCGCTGGACGGGCAGATTCTGGAAGAGGGCATCAGTGAAGCTGGCGCGATAAGCTCCTGGGTGGCCGCAGCGACAAGCTACTCTGTCCACGGCATCAGCATGCTGCCCTTTTATATTTATTATTCCATGTTTGGCTTTCAGCGCATTGGCGACTTGATTTGGGCGGCCGCAGACCAGCGCGCTCGCGGTTTTTTGATCGGCGCCACGGCTGGAAAAACCACTCTTGGTGGTGAAGGCTTACAGCATCAGGATGGCCACAGCCATCTGATTGCCTCAACTGTGCCCAACTGTCGTGCTTATGATCCCGCTTTCGCTGGCGAATTGGCGGTTATTGTCGATTACGGTATGCGCCGCATGCTGGAAGAGCAGAAAGATGAGTTTTTCTACATCACGGCGATGAACGAAAACTATGCGCAACCTTCCCTCAAAAAAGGAGCTGAAGAGGACCTTATTAAAGGTATGTATCTTTATGGCACGCAAGAGGTGAAAAAGCCAAAAGGCAAGGCTCGCTTGCTTGGCTCCGGCACCATTATGTTGGAAGTTATTGCCGCTGCGGAACTCCTTGCCAATGACTGGGGCATTGAAAGTGAGATCTGGAGCGTCACCAGTTTTACCGAGTTGGCGAAAGATGCCCGGGAGGTAGAGCGCTGGAATCGCTTCCACCCGACCCAAGAACAGCGTATCAGCCATGTTGCCAGCTGTCTGGAAGGCGCTGTTCCCGTGGTCGCCGCGACAGATTATGTGCGCGCTGTTCCCCAGCTCATCGCATCTTACATCGAACCGGCATTGACAGTTCTCGGCACCGACGGTTTTGGGCGCAGCGATACGCGACCAGTGCTGCGTAATTTCTTTGAGGTAGATCGTTATCATATTGCCATTGCCGTATTGTCGACGTTGGCGCAAAAGGGGCAGGTGACTGCTAAAGTTTGCGCAGATGCCATAAAGAAATACGAGGTAAATATTGATGCTACCGCTTCCTGGGAGGCCTGAGATGGCGACAATAACAGAGGTGCTGGTTCCCGATATTGGCGGCGCAGAAAATGTTGAGGTGATTGAAATTCTGGTCAAGCCAGGTGACGCTGTTGATAAGGATCAAAGTCTGATTACCCTAGAAACAGACAAAGCCACCATGGAGATTCCCGCGCCTAATGGGGGAGTTATCAAAGAATTAAAAGTTGTTGAAGGCAGTAAAGTCAGTGAAGGTAGTTTAATTTTGTTGCTGGAAACGGTAGCAGAGACAAGTCCTGAAAAAGTAACAACAGAAATCGACGTGCCAGTACAGAGCGTTGCCCCCATTGCGGGCGAGCAATCGCCCACAGACCAGAAAACGGATAGCAGCGCGGCTCAAGCTGTTATTTCTCAAAATGATGGCACAAAGTCTGTGGCAACAGATCGGCAGAGTTCTGTATCAAGCCTGCCGTTGTCGACACCGGGAACCTATCTTCCCCATGCATCGCCAAGCATTCGCAAGTTGGCGCGGGAGCTTGATGTTCCATTGGCCGCTGTTATCGCAACGGGCCCTAAGGGTCGTATAGTAAAAGAAGATATTCTTAACTTTGTTAAAAAAGCGGTTAAAAGCCAAAGCAACCAGAATCAAGGGCAGGGTTTTTCCGGATTGGTGCCATGGCCGGACGTGGATTTTTCCAAATTTGGCGCAATCAAGCGGCGTGAACTTCCGCGCATGAGAAAAATCAGTGGCGCCAATCTTCATCGCAACTGGGTGAGTATTCCCCATGTGACCAACCACGAAGATGCTGATATTACCGATCTTGAAGCATTCCGAGTGCAATTAAACAAAGAACATGAAAAAGCTGGTATCAAAGTGACGTTACTTGCTTTTTTGATGAAAGCCTGCGTGTCAGCATTGAAAAACTTTCCTGAATTCAATACCAGTCTGGACGGTGAAGAATTGATTTATAAGCAGTATTACCACATCGGTTTTGCTGCGGATACTCCAAAAGGGCTGGTTGTTCCGGTAATTCGCGATGCTGATCGCAAAGGCATCCTAGCTATTGCCAGAGAAATGAATGAACTAGCCGAAAAGGCGCGTGCAGGAAAATTATCTGTGGATGAAATCAGTGGCGGTTGTTTTTCTATTTCCTCTTTGGGGGGTATCGGCGGCACCTACTTTACGCCAATTATCAATGCGCCCGAAGTGGCCATTCTTGGCGTGTCCAAAGCCCGCACCCAATTAATATGGAATGGCACAGGGGCAGAGCCGAGGCTAATACTCCCATTGAGTTTGAGCTGGGATCACCGCGTTGTTGATGGCGCGATGGCGGGGCGGTTTAATGCCTATTTGACCAATGTTTTGGCGGATTTCCGTAGAATATTGCTGTAGCGGTAATGGCGAATACCCGAAAAATGCAAATAATTGACCAATAGAACAGCTTTTAGTATGATTTGGATACATTTTTACAAACCAAACTTTGTACGCAAATGCATCCATAACAACAATCTCGGTGCCTTTAGCAATGCTCTGTTAAACACCGCAATCCCAGCTATTTCAAAATACTCAGGACATCGACATGGCCAAAAAACGCAAAGTTATTATTACCTGTGCTGTAACAGGCTCAATACACACCCCCAGCATGTCTCCTTATCTGCCCGTTACAGCAGATGAGATAGCCGATGCGGCTATTGCTGCATCCAAAGAAGGTGCCGCCATTATCCATCTTCACGCCCGTAATGAAGCTGATGGTCGCCCTGATCAAACAGCACAAGCGTTTTCAAAATTTTTACCCAAAATCCATAAAGAGTGTCCAGCCATTCTTAACCTTACCACTGGCGGCTCTCCTTATATGTCATTGGAGCAGCGCCTTGAACCCGCAGTCGCATTTGAGCCTGAAGTCGCATCAATGAACATGGGTACCATGAATTTCGGCTTATTTCCGATGCTTAATCGTTTTAAAGAATTTAAATACGATTGGGAATATGACTATCTTAAAAATAGTGATGAACTTATTTTTAAAAACACCTATCGTGATATGGCCTACGTTCTCGAAAAACTTGGCAGTCTTGGCACCAGGTTCGAATTCGAATGTTACGATACCGCGCATCTTTACAATCTTGCCCATTTTGTTGAGCGCGGATTGGTAAAACCGCCCTTTTTTATTCAAACCGTTTTTGGCATTTTGGGCGGTATAGGTAATCACCCGGAGGATGTTATGCACATGAAGAGAACTGCAGACAGACTTTTTGGCAATGATTACCAGTGGTCGGTTCTTGGCGCGGGAAATAAACAGATGTCAGTTGCGGCAATGTCTGCGGCTCATGGCGCCAACCTCAGAGTTGGGCTGGAAGACAACCTGTGGATTGGCCCAGGGGAGCTCGCAGAATCCAATGCTCAGCAGGTAAGAAAAGCCTGCCAAATGGTCGAAGCCCTTGGGCTAGAGGTGGCAACGCCTGACGAAGCCAGGGTAATGCTGCAACTAAAAGGTGCGGATAAAGTTAAGCTCTAAGGAAACTCTGATTAATGTCATTCCCGCGCAGGCGGGAATCTGTAATCGCTTGATTTTTCTCGACTTCCGCTTTCGCGGGAGTGACGAAAACATAGTTAATCAGAGTTTCCCTGAGTCAATGAAGTGGTCTCTTCTTCGTCTTGGTCAGTCGATAATCAATATCTATTGATCAAGATGACTGGGTAAGGGGTTGTCAGGAGTTGCCGGATTAAAACTGTTCTGTTGCAGAAAATGCCATTAGCCGAATAATCGATATCAGCCTTTGACGAGAAAAAAATCGGTGTATTTTTCCATGTTTGAGAGGCGGGAAAATTCTGTTAAGGACGCTAACCAAGAAATTGCACCAATAGAGGTTAAGATCGGAGTTTTGCGCTGGTATAACAGGATTTAACCGTCATTGAAACTCGGTAACATTTTACTACTGTCTGCGCGGCTGTTTTTCATTGGATTATTGAAAATTTGCTCCAATTATCAGTGGAGCATGGATAAAATTTTTTTGCTTTTTCGCAAGCCTTGATCCATATGCAGATGGAAATGATCTGGAAAACGATCCGGAATCTATGGTTAATGTCTTTTTCTAAATTTACAATAAGTTCTGACTTTCCTTTCCTTGTATCAGCGTTGAGCTTGTTATTAATCTGGCGAGTTTTTACTCTGGGTTAATCCCTTACAAATATATCTGCCTATTGGCCTACAGGTCATAAATATAGGGATAGGCGTGGATTTTATCATTATTTTAATGGTGCCAATAAAAAAATAGAAAGCCTATTTTATTGCCCGTTAAATAATGATCATGTGTCAAGCCAGCTGCTAGACAATTCTAAAAAGCGACAAAAGGCTCTGGTTAATATTATTTCTGTGCCGACGCATTAGTGGTCGAAATATTCCATGCAATCATTTTTGCCTACATAAGGTCGAGTTTTCCTTTTCTCAAACGGCTGTTGGTGGGGTTGGGGTATATCAAGCGGTTATGTGCCCTACTGTCGGGATATAATATTTCAATATGGCTTTGATATTTTTTAAAAATAGAGTGGCTTTTATATGCAAATACCTTTTAAATAACCCATGTGGTCAGTAAATAGGCTTGTTGTACTTTTTGAATACCGTAAAGCTAACTTTTTGGTCAAGCTGTATGGGGAGATTTTAGGAATCTCCGCTGCTCTATAACTGCACAACACACGAAGCTTAAACAATAAATGGAGAACTGCTCAATGAGAAAATATAAATTATCAGTAGCTGTCGCTTCTGCTTTGACAACTCTTTTGACTGCGCCTCTTGTTAGTGCGCAATCTTCTGAGGGTATTAGCGAAATCGTCATTACAGCTAACAAGCGTGAACAAAGTTTGAATGAGGTAGGTTTGGCGGTTACCGCATTGAGCGGTGACGATCTTAAAATGAGAAGAATCGCCAATGTGGGCGATCTCGCCGTGGAAACCCCAGGGTTGAATTTTACCCCATCTCCAGCGGCAACCCCGGTTTATACGCTCCGGGGTGTTGGCTTCTTTGAGTCCAGCCTTGCCGCTTATCCTGATGTCAGCCTTTATATTGATCAGGCGCCCCTGCCATTTCCCATTATGTCATCATTGACGGCGTTTGATCTTGAGAGGGTTGAGGTCATGAAGGGACCCCAGGGTACGCTATTTGGCAATAACGCCACCGGCGGCGCCATTAACTTTATTGCCGCCAAACCTACAGACGAATTCAGTGCCGGGTTTGATTTGAGCTACGGCCGTTTTAACACCATGGAGTTTGGCGGTTATGTCAGCGGTCCGCTCACTGATAACCTGAAAGGGCGCTTGGCCATCAAAACGGTTCAAGCCGATGAATGGCAAAAATCCTTTGATGTGCCTGGGGAGGAAATGGGCGAGCAGGACAACACAGCAGTTCGCTTGATTCTTGACTGGGAACCAACCGAAGACCTGGCGTTCTCTCTGAATGTCAACGGCTGGCAGGATAAAAATGATCCTGTAGCGCCACAGAAAATTGCCAATACACCGCAAAACGTCGCCGGTGATGCTGGTCTTGGCGGTGTGATTCCCGCGGATTTACCTATTCTTAATTATCCCAATCCAGAGTTGGATAACCGGGTTGCTGGCTGGACGCCGGGGATTCCTTATGTAGATAACGATCTATTTCAAGTAACATTAAGAGCGGATTACGATATCAATGATAACCTTACCCTGACATCGATCACGTCTTTTGCCGAGTTTGATTTCGATACAGGCACCGAAGGAGGCGGTACAAAATTAGTCGACCTCGATCTGGCTAAGGATATCGGTGATATTGAGACTTTTTCCCAGGAGTTTCGACTTGCCAATGACCCCAATAACAGGTTCCGCTGGATGGTTGGCGCCAATATAGAAGCCTCGGAAGTCAATCAATCGACTTCCCTCTTTTATGATGACACGACCTCCACTGCGGTCAACGGCATTACTGTTAGCCAGTACGACTCCTATCAGGAAATGGACAACCTGGCCGGATTTTTCAATATGGAATATGACCTCACGGATGTGGTTACCCTCAAACTGGGTATTCGTGAAACCAAGGCCGAGCGGGATGGCATAGGTTCAAACCACAATGACCGTGATATTCCCCATCGCGGTCTTTACTCGCTGACAGAATTTTTTAATATCGTTTATGGCGCTGTCTATGGCGGCGTGGTGCCGACTGTGGTGGGTAATGAGTCCATTATTTTGGATACCAGGGTGGATGGCAGTGGCAATCCTGTAAATCCTAATACCTACCTTACCACTGGCGATCCCACTTCATCACTCAGTGAAGAAAGCACTTCGTGGAGCTTTGGTGTTGATGTCAAGGCCACCGAAGATCTTCTTTTATACTTGAACATCATGCAGGGTTATAAAGCAGGCAGTTTCCCCCATGTTTCAGGTGCTATTTATCAAGCTTATGAAACTGTGACCCAAGAGTCGTTGCTGGATTACGAAATTGGCTTTAAATCCACCATGTTTGATGGCATGCTCCAGGTCAATGGTGCTGGCTTCTACTACGATTATGAGGACAAACAGCTTAGAGCCAAATTTATAGACCCCATCTTTGGCGCTTTGGATTTGCTGGAAAATATTCCAGAATCCGAAATCAAAGGTGCTGAGCTGGATATTACCGCCCAGCCTATTGATGGCCTGACGCTTTCTGCCTCTGTCACTTATCTTGATGCGACAGTAACAAAATACGACGGCGTGAGTGGATCCTTTGTCAACGATCTCGGACTTCGTGAAGCCATAGTATCTTCCTATGAAGGGGTGTCGCTGCCCTTTGCGCCGGAATGGTCGTTTAATGTTCGCGCCGATTATACTTTCCCGGTAACAAGCACCATGGACGGCTTTGTTGGCGTGGGAGCCGTTGGGCAAAGCGAAACCATCGGTATTCTCACAGTAAACCCACAGGATCGCGAACGCTTTGAGATTAAAGACTACACCTTGGTCAACGTTAATGCCGGTTTGCGCTCAACAGACGATCGCTGGCAGGTGATGGTGTGGGGGAAAAATGTTACCGACGAATACTACTGGCACAACACCATTCAGGCCTACGACAGTGTGGTGCGTTATGCTGCCAAGCCGGTTGAGTATGGTGTAACTCTCAGCATGAATTTTTAAATTCATCGCTTAGATAAATAGAAAAATAATAAAGGGGGCGCTGATAACGCCCTCTTTATTTCTGGAAAAATTGCTTAAGCAGCATACTAGCTGGCGGATCATTCTCTCCTGGTTAATGTCTTTAAAATTATAATTATCTGCATACTGCATTTATATATTTTCAATAACAAATTGGTATGGCTTCCCTGTCAATTTCAACGTAGTTATTTCTCTCCATTGTGTTAGTCTCCTTGAAAAATTTTTGTTGGATAACTCTAAAAATTAAGGAGATAGGCGTGGTTATAGGTAAAAAAAATGCAATTAATACCGGTATTTTGCTTGCCGTATCAATGGCAGCAAGTCAGGGTTACGCTCAGGGTAAAGCAATAGAGGAAGTTGTTGTTACGGCAACAAAGCGTGAGCAAGGCCTCCAAGATGTCGGCCTTACTGTAAGTGCAATTTCTGGCGATATGCTAGAACAAAAAGGCATAAATAATGTAGCTGATCTCGCCAAAATAGTTCCAGGCTTGAATTTCAGCCAAAGCCCTGAAAGCAAGCCTGTATATACTCTTAGAGGCGTGGGTTTTTACGAGTCTACCCTTGCCGCCTATCCGGATGTGGCTACCTATATCGATCAGGTGTCCTTGCCTTTGCCTATTTTGTCATCTCTTACAGCCTTTGATTTGGAGCGAGTCGAAGTGCTCAAGGGTCCCCAGGGCACTCTTTTCGGCAATAATGCGACCGGTGGCGCAATCAACTTTGTGCCAGCAAAGCCTACAGAATATTTTGATGCTGGCGTTAGCTTAAGCTATGGCCGCTTTGATACGTTTGATGTGGGTGGCTTTGTTAGCGGTCCTCTTACGGATACCCTTAATGCACGTTTAGCTATTAAATCAAGAAATAGTGATGGCTGGCAGCAAAGTTATACAAGGGATGATGACAACGGTGAAACCGATACCTTCGCCGCCCGACTTTTGTTTGACTGGAACCCGACGGATCGCTTATCCGTGCTATTTAATGTCAACGGCTGGCAGGACAAGTCGGATCCGCTAGCGCCACAAGTGCAAAAAATTGAGCTTCAAAATCCTGTCGGCACCTGCGGTTTCGGTGGTTGTATAGGGCCGGATATGCCGTTCCTTCATGTTCCTCTTGCACCGGATGACAATCGGGCAGCGGATTGGAACCCGACTAATCCTCCCTATGCAAATAATAAATTTGAACAAGTAGCAGCAAGAGTTGACTATGAGCTAACGCCACAACTTACTTTGACATCATTAACATCATTCATTGATTTTAGTATGAGAATGAGTACCGAAGGCGGCGGTACCTATCTCGAAGATCTCGATGTTTTAAATAATCCTGGCAATATTGAAACGTTCAGCCAGGAGCTTCGACTGTCTGGTGAAGGTAAGGATCTGCCAATTCGCTGGATGATCGGCGGTAACTATGAAGACACCAAGACCGACGAGATTTTTGATACCCATTATGAAGACCATTCATCGGGTTATCAGCAGGGATTCACAGCAGCGCGTTCCACATCAGAGCAGGATATGGAAAACACAGCGGTGTTTGCCAATGTCGAGTACGACGTCATAGAGTCTTTGACACTGAAAGCGGGAATTAGGTATACAGAGGCAAAACGCGATGTTGCCTTGGCCACTTCCCAGATTCCTGGTGATATAGAGCCACCCGCACAACCTGGTTTTTCCAATGTGGGTATTGCTGAATTTTTTAACTTTGTTTGGCAAAATGCCTATATTCCAGTGCAATGCCCGGGGGTCGATTTTCAGCCCATTGTTGGCACAAATTCCATATCAATCAATCCAGCCACTTGCCAGGCAGGTTTATTTACAGACAGCCTTGATGAAGAAAGCACTTCGTGGAGTATTGGCGCGGATTATAGATTGACGCCAGATATGCTCCTATACGCCAATATTTCTCAAGGTTATAAAGCGGGAAGCTATCCGATTGCTGGGGCTGCCACTTGGGATCAGTACCGGGCGGTTACCCAGGAATCGCTACTCAGCTATGAAGCGGGTTTTAAATCCACCTGGGCTGATGGCAAGGTGACGTTTAATGGCGCGGCTTTCTATTACGATTATGAAGACAAACAACTTCGTGCCAAGGTGATTGACCCCATTTTTGGCCCCCTTGATGCCCTTGTCAACGTTCCCGAATCTGTTATTAAAGGCGCTGAATTTGATATTATGGCAAGACCCGTTGAGGGTTTGACTCTGGCGCTTTCGGCAACTTTTTTGGAAGCAGAAGTGAAGAAATATGACGGTGTCGTAGATTCCACTGTGGTCAATGGCCTTAGGGTGCCGATTCTGGCTGATTTCAACGGTGTGGATCTGCCATTTGCTCCAGAGTGGCAATTGAATGCATCGATTGATTATGAATTTGCCATTAACCAGAATTGGAATATGTTTTTGGGTGCCAACTTAAGCGCCCAGGCAGACACCATAGGAACACTAAAACTGGATGCTGCTGAAAAAGATGAATACAACATTAAGCAAAGAGCAATACTCGATTTGATTGCTGGTTTCGCCACTGTAGATGACAAATGGAGAATTACTTTCTGGGGCAAAAACGTCACAGACAAGTATTACTGGATTAATGTCAATCAATCTTACGATACTGTTGTTAGATATGCAGGGCGTCCTGCTGAATATGGGGTAACGGTTAACTACAACTTTTAAGTTTATTGGCCATGGCCTTAAGGACATGGTTTTTTAATCTATAACAAAGCTCTGTTCAGTTCTGTTTATACCACTCCCGCCTCCGGCAGGAGTGGCATAAACCAGAGTTACCATAACAATTAGCAAGGTGAGTTATGTCGCGAATCAAACTTTTTGGAATAATTCCAAAAAAAAACGGTATCAGTTCGGAAGAGTTTCACGACCACTATCGCCATCCCCATGGCACAATGGGTCGGAATATTTCCACATTGCGTGGTTATTTTCAAAGCCATCAAATTCATTCGGATTACCTTGACGAAAATCAAAATTACTACGAAGCAGTAGCCGAAATATGGCTGGACAATCTTGCTGATGTTGAATCCTTCAGAGAAGAGCCAACGTTGATCAAATATATTATTGACGATGAGTTGCTGTTTATTGATATGGATAATCTGAAATTTCTTGCCGCCGATGAAGAGGTTTTGGTTTCAACTCCGGATGCTCGCGACACAAGTCGTCATCCGGGAGACGCAATGTGGTCCCCTTTCAACAGACCCTTATCCATCAAAGTCCTGCAATTTATTGGTTTGAATGGCAATCCTGCCTGGGTTTCTCCTGAAGACAAGGAACTGGGCGATGCCTTGGGTGCATTTAGGCATGTTCGTTGCCACCCGTTGGATGCAGTACATCACAATAATCCAGTATTTCTTGGTGCTAGAGAATTATGGTGGCCATCATTGCTCGCCTTCAAGCGGGGTGTTTCTTCAGCACCGGAGGCATTTGAAAAACTGATCAAGTCACAGCCCAACACGATTACTATGCTTGTTCAGTCTGAGCGCTGGATATAACTGAACCTATTCAGAATGGATGCCATCATATGGGGATGGCTGTTACCCCTGTAACATTGGCGTAATAAAGCTTTTTCTGTATGAAAAATAGACAACACAATGGTTTCAGAGCCTAAGGCATCTCTGATTTATTAATGATTTCAGCGATAATAAGGCATCGCGTCGACCATAGCTGAGTTTTCCAAACATGAAGCAGCAATCCCTCACCGATGGCTTTGAGAAGTTCCGCAAGAAGACCCG
>Ga0265293_10006546_pt1 | contig 18564 bp, 16 predicted proteins | sample Munlanlewell138R_FD_192505 | JGI IMG/M metagenome (GOLD analysis project Ga0265293, IMG submission 192505) | Leachate microbial communities from a municipal landfill in Southern Ontario, Canada - Leachate well 138R | ecosystem: Engineered > Solid waste > Landfill > Unclassified | place: Canada...
GCGCCAAGCCCGCACCCTCCAGGTGATCCATGAAACGCGCCCCTCGCAGCCGTCAACGCCATGATTTATATGCGAAATATCACGATTACGACAGCGAAATCAGCGACTTACTTGGAGAATGTGGGGTTACTCGGCTTGCGCCAGCGCAATCAGGCAGCCTGCCAGCAACACTGGCGAAAGGGCGAGTGCAGTTCGTTTCATTGTTTTCATCCCTTGATACCGGAGGGCCGGCGTCATTAATCGACGCAGACGCCCGTGGTCGTCTGAATAGCCGGTCGACTGAGGGACCCAGGGCCAAAGCCCGCCCTCAGTCATACGCGCCTACGCCGATGTGTTCAGACGTGGAGGTCTCAGGATGCCTGGAAGAACTCGCCCGATATGGTTCGGAACTAGGAGACGCAGATGTTCGCTGCTTGCATGAGGAGTCAGCGACTGGCTCTCGGGAGTAATGGCGGCGACTAGACAGGTCAGACAGCAGTCGACCACGCCCGATACCGTATTGTCCTGTTCGCAGTGTTTGATGGAGGCTTCGTGCCCGTAGTCAGACGAATGGGTATAGGCGCAAGGCTGCGCCATTGTAGTAATGGCGACATCGTGATGGGCAGAGCGTCCGCTCGGGCCCGCATGCGCCAGTGGCTGCAGAAAAAAGGCGCTGACAGCGAGCAGCAGGAGCGCCGTCGACAGATGTCGCAACCAGTCGCTTGGCAATCGAAACGCCACTTGGGCACGCCCGTTCACGCTGAGGCCCACTCGGACGGGACACGCTGGAGCATGGTCTAACAGTAGGCCGGTCATGAGTTGAATGATCATGTGCTGACTCCGATCAAACCTCCTGCGCGCCGAGAAAACGCAAAAACACGTTGCGGCCGGAAGCGTTGAACAGCAGCACCTCATACGGCTCCGGCTCTACACCGGGGAAGTCCATGCCAGGTGAACCAGCCGGCATGCCCGGCACCGCAAGGCCGATGGCCTTTGGCCGCTCGGCCAGCAAGCGACGCACGGCGGCTGCCGGGACATGGCCTTCGATCACATATCCGTCCACCTCGGCGGTATGGCAAGAGACAAGGTCGGCTGGTACACCCAGTTGCTGTTTCAGGTTGAACACATCGTCAGATTCGATCACGCGCACCGGAAACCCCGCCGCCTTGATATGGTCGGACCAGCCGTCGCAGCAGCCACAATTGGGGTCCTTGGTGACCTTGACCAGCGGCAGCGTCTCAGCCCGCAGGTAGCCGGACAAGGACAAAGCTAGAGGAAACGCGCCGGCAGCCGCCAAAAGGACGCGTCGGCTGATGGTGAGATCGCTTTGCATCGTCAAACCTCGATCGTGGATTTCATTGTCTCGCCGTCGTTTTGTCGCCCTCACAGTTTCACCCCTCGCAGTCGCGCCGCATTGGCGATCACGCTGACCGATGACAGTGCCATGGCGGCGGCGGCGATGATCGGCGACAAGAGGATTCCGAAGAACGGATATAGCAGCCCGGCCGCAACCGGCACGCCCAACGCGTTGTAGATGAAGGCGAAGAACAGGTTCTGACGGATGTTGCCCATCACCGCTTTCGAAAGTCGCCGGGCACGCACGATGCCAGTCAGATCGCCTTTGAGCAGGGTGACACCGGCGCTTTCCATCGCCACATCGGTGCCGGTGCCCATGGCGATGCCCACATCGGCCGCAGCCAGTGCCGGCGCGTCGTTGACGCCGTCACCCGCCATTGCCACCACTTCGCCCGCCGCCTTGTGCCGCTGCACGACCGCGCTCTTCTGATCGGGCAGAACCTCCGCTTCGACCTCGTCGATGCCGAGCTGGCGGGCGACGGCCTTCGCGGTGGTCCAGTTGTCGCCGGTCAGCATGACAACCCGGATGCCTTGCGCCTTCAGCGCGGCTAGGGCCTCGGGCGTCGATGGCTTGACCGGATCGGCGATGGCGAAAATCGCGGCGACGCGGTCATCCACGCCCATGAAGATTGCGGTCGCACCGTCCTCGCGCAGCCGGTCGGCCTCCTCGGCCAGCGGCGCGACATCGACGCCCTGCTCGGCAAGGAATTTCGCATTGCCCAGCGGAATGCGCTTGCCATCCACCACCCCGATCGCGCCCTTGCCTGTGGGCGAGTCGAAATCCACAACCGGCGCCATCGCGATCCCGCGCTCCTCGGCAGCGCGCACGATGGCCAGCGCCAGCGGATGCTCGCTGGCGCGTTCGACGCTGGCGGCCAGCCGCAGCGCCTCCTCCTTGGTGAAGCCCGGCGCCGGCACAATGGCAGTGACGGCGGGCCGGCCCTCGGTCAGCGTGCCGGTCTTGTCGACGATGATGGTGTCGACCTTCTCCATATGCTCCAACGCCTCGGCGTTCTTGATTAGAACGCCCGCCTGTGCGCCGCGGCCGACGCCGACCATGATCGACATCGGCGTCGCTAGCCCCAGCGCGCAGGGACAGGCGATGATCAGGACCGAGACCGCCGCGATCAGACCGAAAGAGAAGCGCGGCTCCGGCCCCCAAATCGACCACACGATGAAGGCAAGGACCGCGACCACGATCACCGCCGGCACGAACCAGCCCGACACCTGGTCGGCAAGCCGCTGGATCGGGGCACGGCTGCGCTGCGCCTCGGCGACGAGCTGGACGATCTGGGACAGCATGGTGTCGCGGCCGACCTTCTTCGCCTCGATCACCAGCGCCCCCGACTGGTTCATGGTGCCACCAATGGCCGTGGAACCGACTTCCTTGGTCACCGGCATCGACTCACCTGTCACCATCGACTCGTCCACGGCGCTGCGGCCTTCCAGCACCTCGCCATCCACCGGGACTTTCTCGCCGGGCCGGACCCGCAGGCGGTCGCCGACTTGGACGGCGTCGAGCTGCGCCTCCTCCTCGCTGCCGTCGTCACGAATGATCCGGGCGGTCTTGGGGGCAAGGTCGAGCAGCGCACGGATCGCGCCGCTGGTGCTTTCGCGCGCACGCAATTCCAGCACCTGTCCGAGCAGAACAAGTACGGTGATGACCGCCGCCGCCTCGAAATAGACCGCGACCGAGCCGTCGGCTTGCCGGAACGCATCCGGGAAGATGTCAGGCGCGAATGTGGCAACGATGCTGTAGAGCCATGCCGTGCCGGTGCCCATGGCGATCAGGGTGAACATGTTGAGGCTGCGGTTGACCAGCGACTGCCAGCCGCGCTGAAAGAACGGCCAACCCGCCCAGAGAACGACCGGGGTCGCTAGAATCAATTGCCACCAGTTCGACGCCTGCTGACCGATGACATGCGTCAGCCCAAACAGGTGCCCGCCCATCTCGAGGATGAACACCGGGATCGTCAGAGCGAGGCCGATCCAGAACCGACGCGTCATGTCGATCAGTTCCTCGTTCGGTCCGGCGTCGAGGCTGACCAGCACCGGCTCCAGCGCCATTCCGCAAATCGGGCATGATCCGGGGCCGACCTGCCGAATCTCTGGGTGCATCGGGCAGGTGTAGATCGTCCCCTCGGGAATCGGCGCGGTCTTCTCTGCCGCAGATTCTGGATCGAGATACCGTTCCGGATCGGCCAGGAACTTTGTTCGGCACCCAGCCGAGCAGAAGTAATAGGGCCGACAGGCATGTTCAGCCTTGTGCTCGGTCGTATGTGGATCGACCATCATGCCGCAGACCGGGTCCTTAACCTTGTGGGCTGCGTCCTGCGCGACAGCCGTGTGGTCATGCACATGATCGTGCACATGCCCGTGGGCCGAATGATCGTGCGGATGCTTCTCGTGATCGTGTTCTGTCTTTCTGGTCATTTTCACGCCTCCTCGGCGTTTTCATCCTGAGCTTACGTTTCACCTGTTCTGCGCGTTCCAATCGTTGGAAGGTCAAGAGGTGATCGGGAAAACGGGAGTCAGTGATTACCGTGAATGTTTCGAACGTTGCTCTGTTCTGGCCCGGTATGTGACTGCATGATATCGATGTCGGCTGCTGTCTCGTCACCGTCGAGGCAATATTCCTCGATCTGCAACGTTGAGAAGTAGATGTTGAATCGCTCGCGCAGGAGATTGTTCGCTTGCCGCAGCACCCGTTCGCCGTCCTGCCAGTCCCGCACGCAAATGTGGCTCGAGAAGACATTCCGCCCGGATGTCAGGCTCCACGCATGGACGTGATGCACATCGGTAACCCCCTCCAACCCTCGGATGGCCTCGATAGCGGCTTCGAGGTCGAGGTCTTCCGGCGTGCCTTGCAACAGGATATGCAATGCCTCGCGCAGAATGCCCCAGGAAGCCCATAGCAGCACTAGCCCGAAGGCCATGCCAAGCAGCGGGTCGATGGCAAGGAAGCCCGTAAACCGGATCACCAGCGCCGAGATGATGATCAGGAAGCTGCCGACGAAGGTCTGCAGGATGTGCCAGTAGGCGCCGCGCATGTTCAGGTTGCCCTTCTGGCGTTCGTAGAGTAACCAGAGCGCAACAAGCTCGGTGGCGATCCCGCCCACAGCGGCGAACAGCATTGGCGTCGTGGCCAGTTCGATTGGCTCCATGAGGCGCATCGCACCCATCCACAGCACTACAAGAGCCATCACGATGAGAAACAGGCCGTTGAAAAGGGCACCAAGAATTTCGGCCCGGACATAGCCGAAGGTGCGCGCCGGGCTGGATTTCCGCTCAGTCAGGCGCAGCGCGACCAGCGCGATAAGCACGCCGCCCACGGCCGAGAAGGTGTGGAAGGCATCGGAAATGACGGCGACTGAGCCTGTCCAAATGCCGATGCCGAGTTCGACTATAAAATAAAGCCCGGTGAGCCAACCCGAGATGACAAGTATCTTGCGGTCGCCGCCCGCGGGCACGTGACCGGCATGGCCGCCATGAGACATCGACATGAGTCCACCTCCTTGCTGCTGAAGGAGAACGCCGGATTCCGGCGTTCTCTGCCTGGCCTATGCGCTGACCGCGAATTCGGTCATCATGCCGGTCTCAAGATGCGGCATGTGATGGCAATGCAGCATCCAGCGCGCGGCCTCGCCGGCGTCGAGCGCTACATCGACCATCGACATCGGCGGCACATAGACCGTGTCGCGCAGCGCGCCCCGGACGGCACGTCCGTTCAGCCCGACGACCTGGAACACATGCCCATGCAGGTGCATCGGGTGACCCATCATCGACATGTTATGGAATGACAGCACCACCCGCTCACCGCTGCGCGCGGCTATTGGGCGATGCTGGCCCCAGACGGCCCCGTTGATCGTCCAGACATAGGGCTGCATCGTGCCGCCCAGCATCACCATGTGGCTGCGGTCCACCGGACGATCCGGCAGGGCGTCGGCGGCGATCAGGCGCTGCTCCTGCGCAAGGTCGGTGTCGAAGGCGGGGGCTTCGGCCTCTGCCATGGGGTCGATGCGCCGGACCTCGGCGCCCTGCGTAGCAAGGATCAAGCCAGTGCGCTCGGGCGCGCCTTCCCGCAGCGCCAGGATCGGCCAGGCGCCGCCTTGCTGCGGCAGATCGATCTCCAGATCGAGTCGCTGGCCCATCGCCAGGCCGAAGCGCGTTCCCGGAACCGGCTGAACCGCATGTCCGTCCACGGCGACCAGCCGGGCCTGCGCGGTGCCGGTCTCGATCCAGAACACCGTCGCAGCGGCGGCGTTGATCACCCGCAGGCGGATGCGCCCGCCGCGTTCGACCTGCACCACCTCGGGGTCGGACAGCGTGCGGTCATTGGCCAGATAGGCGTCCCAGTCGTAATCGTTGAGGTCCATCGCCATGCCGCCCGCGGCACCCATGCCCGCCATGCCGCCCATCGCGCCGTGATCCATGCCCCCCATCGGCATGTTCCCCATGGCGCCATGATCCATACCCGCCATGCCGCCCATGCCCGCGCCATGGTTGCCTCCGTGACCACCTGCGGTCCCGTGGCCATCGAGGATCTCGGCCATCACTTCCTCGGGCGCCTTGAACGAGAAATCATGCAGGAACAGCACCACCTCCTGCCGGTCGGCGGCGACGTCCTCAGCGCTGCGCACGATCAGCGGTGCTGCCAGAAGGCGCATCTCGTGCAGCGGCACATGCGCGTGCATCCAATAGGTGCCGGGCAGCGGCGCGAAATCATAGCTGCGTGTCTCGCCGGGGGCGAGCATCGGCAAGGGCATGTCGGGCACGCCATCCTGTGCGTTGGGCGGGATCTGGCCGTGCCAGTGGATCAGCGTTTCAACATCGAGATCGTTGCGCAGATCCACCCGGAACCGCGCGCCGGGGTCGAGCGTCAAGCCCTGTCCGGCCGGGCCGGCAAGGCCCCAAACGGTGGCGGCGCGACCGTCGATGTCCAGCACCCGGCTGGCGGCGTGCAAGGGCAGCGGGGCGATGCCCTGCGCCGACGCGATTCGGGGCAAATGCGCAGAGGCCAGCATGGCTGCGCCAGCGGCAAGAAAGCCGCGTCGTGAAATGGTATTCATGGTCGTCTCCTCGGGACAGTTAGTCCCGTTCTTCAAAGCCGATGGGCGCCGCAGGCCGCAGCCCGGGCACGTGATCAGAGGAGACGGAGTTTGGGAGGTCGTTCGTTCAGTCCGGGTGCGCGGCTGGCAAGGATGGCATCAGCGGGCAGGGCATGGCTGACAGGCCCGTAATCGCTGCCAGAGCCCTCGCCGGGCAAGGTCAGGAAGACCGAAAGACCGGTGCAAAGCAGCGCACAGCTTGCGACGTCACCTGCTCCACAGCGCTGGTCGCCCTCACAAGGATTTTCGCTACCGGCCACAGCGTGCATCATCTCGGCGACATGCACCGAGTGATCCGGCTCCGCGCTCAAGCGCGCCGCATGCGCAGACGTCACCGTCGTGATGACGGTGATCGCGAGGACAGCAAGCATGGTGACGAAGCGCGCGAACATGCCGGAAAGATAGGCGCTGGTCACGGGAATGTCCATTGCCTGTGGCATCATACCTCTGGCAGATATTCAACCTCGACATGCAGCCAACTAAAATTCCTTACCACCAATCATACAAATTATGCGAAAAGAGTTCCGCAATATTCTGTGGCCCGGCTTACTGCTCGGAGGGGTGCTCCTCGCGCTCCTTGCTGGCTGGCATCAGGCACGTAGCGCATCCACTGCCGCGGCATCTGCGGAAATCATCGAACAAGGCCGGCAGGTTTACACGGCCCAATGCGTCTCCTGCCACGGTGCGGATCTGGAGGGACAGCCTGACTGGAAATCGCCCCTTCCCTCCGGCCGGCTGCCGGCGCCTCCCCATGATGAGAGTGGCCACACATGGCACCACGCCGATGAACTCCTGTTCCGCATCGTCAAGGAAGGCACCGCAGCCGTCGTCGGGGGCAACTACGAAAGCGACATGCCCGGCTTTGCCGATGTTCTGACCGATGCAGAGATTCAGTCTGTCCTCGCTTTTATCAAGAGTACCTGGCCGGAACGAGAGCTCGGATACCAGGAGGAAGTTTCACGCCGCCACTGAGTTTCGGAGTCCACCGCCCACGCGGGCAGTTGTTGACCTGCGAAGTCGGCATTGGCCCGTCCCGTTTTCCGGCTCATCCACCCTTGGATCTCACTGAACGGATGATGACTTAATGAGGCCGCTGACATTTCTCGGAGGCGCGGGAAGTTCGCCGATAGCCAGATAAGCTTGAGACAACGGCTTGTAAGAAGATGCGGCGCCATGCTGTCGCGTATCAATCAATTCAAGGGCCTGCAAAAGCTTCTCGGCAACTTCCATGTCGCCATCCGAACATGCCCGTTTGAACAGGTGCAGAATTTCGCCGGCAAGGGTCATGGCTATCGCTCCCTGGCTCCGTGGCTGCTCAGTTTTACCTTCGCCGAAACGACGGACCTCGTGTGCTCGAATCTGTTCCCCGTCGCGTCAAAATGATGACGGTTGCTTGAAGGGCTGGCCTCGACGCCGACATTGCCCACGATTCCGTTTCGATGATGGTGCAGCGTCCGCCACGTCGATGAAGGACAGTAGCGTGTCGCTCAGATTCCTGACAGCAAGCAATGCGGACCGTAGTTCACCAACAGCGGCAAAAAGGTTCTCGATTCTAATCTTCATGAGTTGAACTCCTTTGCAGTCCTGCAAAGATGGTCCTTCCCAGCGTTGGAAGGTCAACCCACGCTGATAATTTCGCCATTGCTATGCAGTTTGAGAACGTCGGCGATACGAAGCTTTGCTGGTCGAAGGGAACCGGGGATGGGTGTCGCGAGTTGAATATACCCATACAGGGTATTTTGAGGCATGTGCCAGAAAGACGATAAAGCCCTCCGTGCGAGGCTCAGCCGCATCGAGGGGCAGGTCCGCGGCGTTGGCCAGATGGTGGCCAACGACCGCTACTGCATCGATATCCTGCACCAAATCCACGCCATCAAGGCGGCGCTGTCCAAGGTCGAGACCGAGATCTTGAAGAACCACGCCGTTTCCTGCGTCGAAGAGGCGATCGCGGCGGGCGATGCGGACGCGCAACGTCGCAAGTTCAGCGAGCTGGTCGAGGTGTTCGCAAAAGCAAAGCTCTGATTTCGAAGGACTGACGACATGGCTGCTTCCATCGCAAAACGCGCGGAGCTGCACCGTATGGTGACAGCGGAACACACCTGCCCCTACGGTCTCAAATCGCTCGACCTCCTGAAGCGCGAGGGCTACGAGGTCGAGGACCACGAACTGACTTCGCGCGCCGAGATCGACGCCTTCAAGGAAAAGCACGGCGTCGAGACTACGCCGCAGACCTTTATCGGCGGCAAGCGCGTCGGCGGTTACGACGATCTGCTCGCTTTCTTCGGTAAGGAGGTCAAGGACAAGAACGCAACGACCTACACCCCCGTGATTGCGCTGTTCGCCATGGCCGCGCTGATGGCCTTGGCCGCGAGTTGGGCTGCGTTCGGCAGCGTTTTCACCGTCGCTGCGGCGGAATGGTTCATCGCCATCACCATGTGTCTCCTGGCGTTGCAAAAGCTCAAGGACGTGGAAGGTTTCGCCACCATGTTCCTCAACTACGACCTGCTCGCCCAGCGCTGGGTGCGCTATTCCTATGTCTACCCCTTCGCCGAGGCGCTTGCCGGCGTGCTGATGATGGCCGGGGCGTTGATGTGGCTGTCGATCCCGGTCGCCCTTTTCATCGGCACGATCGGCGCGGTTTCGGTGTTCAAGGCGGTCTATATCGACAAGCGGGAATTGAAATGCGCCTGCGTCGGTGGCGACAGCAACGTGCCGCTGGGTTTCGTGTCCCTGACCGAAAACCTGATGATGGTCGGCATGGCGATCTGGATGCTGCTCAAGCCGATGGGCGTCGGCCCCGGCCATTGAGGAAAGGAGTACGGATATGGCGCAGTCCTCGCATTCGGGCCACGAGCACCATGAACATGGCGGTCGGCCCTATTTGATGTTTTGGATCAACATGGCGCTCGGCTTGATCGTCATGTACGTCGTGATGTTCTCGATGATCGATGGGCTTCACGATTTCCGGAACAACCTCAACATGTTCTACATGGCCGTCACCATGTGGGCGCCCATGGGCATCTTCATGCTCGCCACCATGCCGGGTATGTTTCCGCGCAAGGGACTCAACATCGCGCTCCATGCTCTGTGAAGGTTACGGTGGAGCTGCCCGCGTCGCTTCACCGCGATCTGATCGCCTATGCCGAGGTACTGGCCCGCGAGAGCGGCCAGTCCGCCGCCGATCCCGTCAGGCTTATCGTGCCGATGTTGGAGCGGTTCATCGCCACGGATCGTGGCTTTGCAAAGGCGCGAAAGACCCGCTCATGACGTGATCGGGTGTTCGGCCGGGGCGGTTGCCGCGATCATCTCCATGAGCGCGTCTATCACGCTCTGCGTCGAGTCCCACTTCGCCGCGTGGTCCAGCAGGCGGTTCTGAATGTTCAGACTGACCGCACCATGGATCGTTGACCAGAACATGAAGCCGTAGCGTTGCAGGTCAGCGCCCGGCAAGTAACCATGCTCCTGAGATGAGCGAAGGCCGGTCAGCAGCAGACTCAGGACCTGACGACCCGCTTCGCTTGACCACGGATCATCGCTCACCCCAAGTTTCGGGGGCGGTGAGAACATCAGCCGGTACAGAGTGGGGTTCTCCAGGGCGAAGCGCGCATAGGCATAGCTGCCATCGCGCAAATAGCCGAACGGATCGCCTCGCATCTGTTCGAAAACCGTGAACTTCTCATTGTAGAGCCGTCCAAAGCCTTCATCGCGCGCCGCGCGCAGCAAAGCATTCTTGTTGCGGAAATGGCCGTAAAGAGCCGGCGCCGTGCATCCCACGGCTTGTGCCACCGCCGTCAGTGGAACACCGAAGTCGCCCTGCTGTGCCAGCAGGCGGATCGTTTCCTCGACCGCGCGGCGAGGAATATCAAGTTCCTGCTCCTTCCTGGGCCGAGCCATCGGGACCCCTGCTGCAACTGTCCGTGAAAACTGAATGCGATTTATTTTTTTCGTTGACGGAGCCGATGTCAAGCAGCACCATCCCAAGAACTGAATGGTATTAAGTTTGAAGCGGAGAGGAGGGGACATGGTCGCGTACGAATCTGGGCATCATGGCGCGCGCCTCTCCCGTGGCACGCGCCGTCGCCTTCGCCGGCAGGCCGCGACCGAACGCCGGCCAGAAGCCAACTGCGGTTCGGGATGATGCGTCATGCCTGCGCGCCGGAACAGGGACGCCCCATCTGGTAGCTCCGTCCTCGCGCATATTGTCGAGGGCAGCGCCGGTAAGAGCACAATCCGGTTGCGCCAGCTGCGGCATTTCCTTGCAGCGGCGGACCACGGGAGTTTCCGCAAGGCAGCAATCGCGCTCGTCATCAATGAATCATCGGTCAGCCGCCAGATCCGCGACCTTGAGGATGAATTGGGTGCTTCTCTTTTCATACGACATTCGGGCGGGGTGCGGCTGACAGTCGCCGGGCAGGAGTTTCTGCGCAGCGCCCGGCATGCCCTTCGGCAGATCGACATCGGCGTGACAAAAGTCGCTGCGGTTGGCCGGGCTGACCAGGGACTGCTCAAGGTCGGAATTTTCTCGTCGCTGGCGTCGGGGTTTCTGTTTGACCTCCTGCGGAAGTTCGGGAGGCACCATCCGACGGTTCAGATCGACCTCATGGACGGAAATCCTGCCGAGCATGTCGCGGCTGTCCGGAAGCTAGACCTGGACATCGCCTTCATTACCGGAACCGCTCGCTGGGATGGCTGCGAAACGGAGCATCTCTGGTGCGAACGGGTCTTTGTCGTGCTGCCGACCGACCATCCGTTGGTTGCCAAAGCCCAACTCGGATGGCCTGATCTGACAGGTGAACGCTTCATCGTGAGCGATGTCGCACCGGGCCAGGAGATCCACGACTATCTGGTCGCTCACCTTGCCGGTCTCGGTCATCACCCTGACATTCACTCCCAGCATGTGGGCCGCGACAACATCCTGTCGCTGGTCGCGGTCGGTCGTGGCCTCACCTTGACGAGCGAAGCCACCACCGTCGGGCAATTTCCGGGGATCGCATTCCGGCAACTGGCGGACGAAGTGTTGCCGTTCAGCGTGGTCTGGTCTGATCAAAACGATAACCCGGCCTGCCGACGCTTGTTGAGCATGGCTCGCGCGATGGGGAAAGCTTCTGTGCTGTCACAACCACCTCCCTGAGGATGGCAACCCTCGAAGCAAGAATGTCGTGGGGCTTTCCTCTGGCTCGCGTGCTCTCGAACAGCAACCACCTTCAGATCCGACGGATAGTCTCACCTCCGCCGGATGCGCGCCACGAAAGCCCGGGCGCTCGCCCCCTTCGGACGACATTCGCAGTGGAAACAACTATCAGGAACCCTTGTTTCGATCATGCCGGGCAGCGATCCACAGGCCGAGGCTCTTCAGTTCGGCCGGGCTGAAGCCCGTGGCCATCGCATCGGCAACGCGCTGCTTCATCGCCCGATCGTCCGGGGCCGTGGACTTCGCGGGCCAGGACGATCGGAATTGCCCGCAGGCATGGCTGAACCCGGCCGCCCAGTCCCGCATGGCCATCTGGCTGCGTCCGGATATCGCGCCCGTGAATTCCGCAGGCTCGTTCGCCTGGTCCGCGCAGGCGTTCGCGCGCATCAGGATCAGATCGGCGAAGCGCTGGATACTGTCCTGCGTCAGGTTTCCAACGGCGCTGCCGAGGATTTCGGGCAGCCAGCTGTTGGGTGCGATCACCTTCGGCGCGACGGTCACGGACATCAGGAACCCGTCGATCCAGTCTGCCGTAATCGCCGAGCCTTTCACGAGGCGCGCCAGTTCGCCCTTCCGCTCCGGCTTTGGCGCCTCTGCTTCCGCCTCTTCCACCCATTCCTCAAGCGTGGTGTCCTGATCCACGTTCGGGTCGTCGAATAACCACGCCTCGATTGTCTGGTCGTGGACATCGGCCATGACCGGGATCTTCTTCAGATCGCGCCCTTCGAGGAGCGCAATCGCCGTGGCCGTGAAGCTGTTGGCGTCCGGGTGGTCGGCCGCCGCCAGCACATCGGCTGCCCGCCCGACAAGTCGCGCCCAGAAGTCGCGTCGGGTCTCAAGCCATCGCCACAGCGCCGAGTCCAGCGCGCGCGGGCTGTGGCGGCCCTCGAGCACCTCATGCGCATGATCGCTTTCCTCGAACCAGCTCTGGACGATCTCATGACGATCCCACCAGCCTTCGCTGGCATTGATCAGCTTGCCTCGCGCCTGCGCCGAGAGGTCGCGTATACGTTCCGACGCGGGCAAGGCAGAGATCATGGCTTCTGTCGTGACGGCTTCAGGTCGCAGCTTGTCGAGGCCGCAAAGTTCCGACACCTCGATGATCCCCGCGGCCGGGGGCAACCCTGCTGCAAGGCCATCGGCCAGCGCCATGGCGAGGCTGCCTTCGAGCCAGGTGAGGGGCACCTTGACCGAGCCGGTCTCCTGGCTGATGCGGCTGATCAGCGCCTTCTGTTCGCTCGCCGACGTGCAGGGCACGGCATAGGCGTCCTTGACCCCGTGGCCCTGCTTGAAGAGCAGCATCGCGGTCTTGCGGCTTCCGCCCGATTGCAGCGCGATCATGACGCTTTGCGCGCCGCCGCCATCGGGCAGTGTGGCCATGACCGAATGGATAGTCCAGGGCTTGACTGATGCGCCGGTCGCCAGACCCGACCGCATGGCGAGTTTCAATGCCTCGTCCACCGAAGCGCGGGCCTCGTCCTGAGGCATCCAGCTGCGCAGGATCACCATCTTGCTCGCTATCTCCTGCGAGAGCGTGCCTGCCGCGGCGCGTTCGCCCAAGGCTTGCGCCGCCGCAGCGCGGACCGGTGCAGCGGGATCGAGCAGCCAGAAACATGCCAGCCTCGCGTGGATCGGCTCCGATCGTCCAACCGACCATGCGATGACGTGCTGACGCATTGCCGACGGCATTGCCGGGAACGTCTCGGTCAGCGCGGCATGCAGCGCGAGCGCATCGCCTTCGGTCTGCTCGATCAGACTGCGGAACAGATCTTCCAGCGCCGCCTCCGCCGCGACACGATCCTGCGGGGCAGGGCCGGGCGCTCCGCGCATCATATCGGCGGAAGAAACCTCAAGAGATGCGGGTGCGGGCAGTCCGCTCCTCGTCCATGCGCTTGCAAGAAGCAGGCAGTGGAAGGGACTCAGGCGCCCCTGGCCAGAAGCCAGTTCGACCGCATCCGTCACTGCCTCAAGAAAGGTATCACCTCGCTTCTTGCGGTTCTCCCTGGCCATGCGCGCGGCATCCAGTGCCGATGCCAGCAATTCGGTGAGTGGCTCCAACTCGGGGGCACTCTCCTCCGTGGCGCAGAGCTTCGCAACCAGACGCCCACCCAATGCAGGCCGATGCAGCATCGTAAAGCTTGCGCGGTCGAGAACCTCGCGGCGCGCGCTGTCATCATCCTGCAGCCGCGCCAGTTCCGCTATCGCTGTTTCGATCTGCCCTTCCGCCACGGATCCCCACTTCCTGAACCAAGCCACCGCTGCCGTGGCCAGTTTGTACCATCATTCTTACCTGCGGGACGACGGGCAACCCATCTCGACTATTCTACCGACTTTTCGATGAACCCGAGTGTGTTGGCGTTTTCGACCAGCGTTCTGACCTTTGCCCGATCGAGGCCAGAAGGGATCTCGGCTTCGATTTCGAGCCTCAACTTCACATCGCTACCGGGAATGATGGTGAGTTGTTCGACGATGGCCTCAACGATCTGGTGCATGTCCCGCGCCGGCCTGTCGGCAGATACCATCACCGTTCCGGCAAATCGGGTTGGCCTCCTCCCCGTGGTAGTGGGTTCTGATGCACCGTCGGCAGTCTGGCCACCGCTAGTTTCCCCTGAGGTCTCGGTCGCCTCGTCGGGATTACCGGCCGGCTCAGGCGGCACTGGCGACGGTCTATGCGTCTCCGCAACATCCGGTTTCACGATGATGCTGTCGCTGTCGATGACCACCATGGCGTTTCCGGTGTGCGAAATCGCGAGACCCAGATAGGTGTCCGTCTTCTCGTCCCACCGCTCCGCATAGGCGAAGGGGCCGGGCAGCATGCCACTAACGGCGGCCTGCACGGCCTTGATCAGCACGTCTTGGCCCTTGATGCGCGGCAGATAGATGTAGCGATTGAGAAACTCTCGCAGCTCCTTCAGGGACAGATGAGGCTTGCCGTTCCAGATGTATTTCTGGAGATCACGGTCGAGGCGAGACGGCCCCAGCTCCACGAGCAGGCCTTCTTCGGCAACCAGCTTCTTGCTGGCGCGCGCCAGCAGCCCGTCCTGCGCCGGGAATTTTCCCGACACCCATTCCCAGTCAACCTGGGCGCTCTCCTGGGCGGGATAGTGCAAATAGCACCATGCCTCTTTCAGGCGCGTCTTCATCGTTTCATTGGCCTCGGACAGCTTGGCCTTGGCCAGCGCACTATCGCTCTGGGTGAGGTTGAGCCGCTCGGTGTCCCGGACGATCTCGCCCCAGGCGAGCGATGTGCGCACGGCATCCTTCAGGTTGTCGAGTTGCCGGCTTTCCGCCGCGATGAACACCAGCATGTTGCGATAGACGCGCGGTGTGCTGCCGCGCTGCATCAGGATGTCTTTGGCCTCGACCAGCGCGTCCGAGCCGTCACGGCCATTGTGGGGATGTTTGACACCCAATACGACGGCACGCACACCGCCCGCTTCATCGGGGACTTCGGCGGATGAGGCCGGCGCGACCTGCACGGCGTCGAAATGCCCGCGATCGGCGAGGCCATTCACATATTTCCCGAGTTCCGCGTCGATTGTCACATCGACCAGTGCCGCTTCGATCTGTGCCGCCTTGTCCGCTGCGATGCGATTGAGGCTGGCCGACATCGAGTACCAGTAGCGGCCAAGATCGGCGTGCATGAACTTGGCCTGATTGGTCAGCCGTCGCATTGCATCGCCGAAGATCGCCGGACGCTCGCCCGGTTGAACGACCCCGAGATTGATCTGCTTGTCGTCGAGGCCGGTATTCTGCTGCTGGTGCGTCGGAGCTGTGCCCATGAAGATCGTGCGCGCAACGCGCCGGGTCGCCGAATAGCGGTTCAGGTTCGGTGCCGACTGGTCGATCTTGTATGGCGTGGATGCCGTGCCATCGACATCGCCGGCGATGATCGACTGCCAGGTCACGTCGAGATAATGCAGCAACTCCGGCTCAACGCGCGGCGAACTGACCGACACGCTGCCGGGCATGATCATCACCGAGGGGTCACCGCTCATCCAAAGTTCGTGAATGGCCTGCGCCATCAGGCGCAACACGCCGCGTGTGCGTTGGAACTTCTCCAGCGAGCCCCAACTCGTATAAAGCTGATCGAACAGTTCGGGATGGATCGGATAGGCTTTTTCCAGCTTGCGCCGGTAGTCCTCATCCGCGCAGCCCTGCGGGAAGTCGTTGGCGTTTTCCCGGTACAGCTTGGCGAACTGCTTCAGTGTGTTGTCGCGGTGATGGAACTTGTCGCCCGGGATTTCCTTGAACAGCCGCCGCCGGACGATCTCATAGCTTTCTTCCTGGCTTGCCGGTCGCCATGAGGATTCCACGCGACTGAAGGTCTGCTTCAGGCGCGCCAGCGCCTCCTGACCGCCTTCGCCGCCGACCTCGATCTGGGATGCCGGGAGCGAGGCCACCAGCAGCGTGCCGGGACTGGCCTTGACCGCCTCGGTCAGTGACTGGACGAAAGACAGGTTCGCATCAAACGAACCGGACGGCAGTCCCTCGACCTTGTAGATCTGCCGCAGATAGGCGACCCATTCGTCGATCAGGATCAGGCAGGGCGCGTATGTCTTGAAGAGCGTCTCAAGCAGGTTCGAGCCCGGCGCGATACCGCTGGCATCGTTCTCTGCCACCATGTCGAAGCCTTCCGGCCCGCCAAGCTGCCATGCCAGCTCGCCCCAGGTCGTGCGGATCTTCCGACCGCCCTCGGCGTTCAGCACGTCCTGCGGGCCGCGTGACGTGCCGACCAGCACCGCACGTTTGATGTCCTTCGGGACGCTCAGCCCTTGCTTGTCCAGCAACTGGTCCAACCCCGACAAATCCTGCACCGGCGTCGGGCCTGCCATGTGATAGAGCGCCAGCATCGAGTGCGTCTTGCCGCCGCCGAAATTCGTCTGCAATTCGACGACGGGATCGCCGCCGGCAGCCGACAGACGCTTGGCCGCGCCGATCAGCAGCGTGCTCAACCCCTCGGTCAGATAGGTCCGGCTGAAAAACTGCTTCGGATCGCGATACTCTGACGGCGCGCTGCCTGAATGCACCTTGGCGAGGTCGGCCGCGAACTCGGCTTGCTGGAAGTCTCCGGTGGCCACATCATCATGCGGCTCGACCACCTCGCGCCATGGCAGCAGGCCCGCCACCGTCTCGACCGAGATTTCAAGCCGCTGGCTTTTGCGCCGCTCCTCGTTACGCGCCAGTTCGGTGAACTTGGTGCGCAGGATGGTGTCGCGCATCTTGCCGATCTCGGCGGCGATTTCTCCGGCGCTGATCGACTCCATCAGCCGCCGCATCGTATCCAGCGCGCGCTCGGCATCGTCATAGGTGAACGGCTCGTTGTGCGACAGCTTGTTGCGCACATCGAGCAGCTCGGACACATAGGACCGCTCGGGGAATCCGAGAACAGTGGCGAAGGCCTCCTTCCAGAAGGCCATCATGGTCTTGAGCAGCCCCTGCTGATCCCAACCCACATTTCCGGTCGAGTTCGGGCGCAGGCCCTGAACGCGCTGGACCACCTCAAGCTGCCAATGCCCCTTGATCGCGGTTTCCAGCCGCTTCTCGACAAAGGGGATCAGCGCCGTCGGGATCAGTTCCATCCCTTCGAAGACGTATTGCCGCGTGCTTTTGGCCATGTTCCGGCTCCCCTCAGAATCCCATGCGGATCTGGCGATCCCCGCTTGTGTCGTGGATGGCCGCCGCAGCCTTGGTCAACTCGGCCCAATCAGCGATCAGTGCGTTATAGGCCGTGGCCTCTTTCGCATCTTTCCGCTTGTTCGCGCTGATATCGTAAAGGCAATAGGCAAGGTCCTTCACCGCCTCGGCGTGACTGCCGATTTTCTTCAGCAGGACGGCAGTATCGTGCGAGATGCCGTCCTGCTCATGCACCTTGACGAGGTGCTGGAGGCATTCCCACACCGTCAGGTGGCCATCGCTTTCCGGCTCCCAAGCCTCGGCGAGTTCGTTGCGTGTCAGGATGCGAACCTTGCCCGCCGCGCTTTCCACGATCCCGGCGTGCTTGACGCTTTCCACCGCGATGCCACGCGCACGGGCGAGGTTGTCGGCCACGCCATAATCCCCCTTGCCGTTGCCGTTCTGATGGAACCAGGTAATGGCGAAGCGGGTGTCGGCATCGAACTCGCCCTCGATCCCGCCCAGATATTCGTCTAGTTCCCGGTTGATGAGCTGGAGTGCGGCTTTCACGCTCATCGGGCTGTCGTCGGATTCCAGCACCGCCTTGTAGCGCGAGAAGACTCCCATGCCGGGGCCGATGGCCGACTGCGGCATGTCGGCAGGGGCGATGTTGGCGGCCTGAAGCTCGGCGATGGCCGGGGGGAGTTCGCGTTTCAGGGCGCGGATGAACTCTGCCCTAGTGATAACCTCGGCCAAGGCTTCTCTCTTGCGGCAGACGAGGACAACCGAGTTAGCAAGGGCGTTGGTACCCATGGCAACCTGCCGGGTTCGCATTTCGGTGCGAACTGGCCAAGTGCCGACTACTGCAAATCCTGCCTCAATCACTGCTTGCAGAAACGTCGCCCAGCCCGCTGAGGTTATCCCATCAACGGAAACCTCACTTTGTTTGAAAGCATAATAGATTGCAGCAGGGAAATCGTCTCGTGTTTGGCTCTGCGCGTTTGAAAGGGCTCGCCGCATACCGTTCAAGAAAAACTCTTCGGCCACCTCTCGGCTGCCATGCCGGTAGCGCGTCGCCACAAGCTCCTCCGATTTCGGAGTCGCCAGTATCCCGAAGATTTCTGGGTAGGTGTCCTTTAGCGCCGGACGCAACCAGCAATAGAAGAAGTCTGAAAGGTCGGCATAAGCACCCACATTCTCCAAGTAAGTCGCTGATTTCGCTGTCGTAATCGTGATATTTCGCATATAAATCATGGCGTTGACGGCTGCGAGGGGCGCGTTTCATGGATCACCTGGAGGGTGCGGGCTTGGCGC
>Ga0265293_10006547_pt1 | contig 18564 bp, 16 predicted proteins | sample Munlanlewell138R_FD_192505 | JGI IMG/M metagenome (GOLD analysis project Ga0265293, IMG submission 192505) | Leachate microbial communities from a municipal landfill in Southern Ontario, Canada - Leachate well 138R | ecosystem: Engineered > Solid waste > Landfill > Unclassified | place: Canada...
GGGCGTGGTTGTCATGCAGGCTTTTCAGGGTGAGCCGAAAAGCCTCAACCGAGCTTTCCAGACGCTTGAGCAGATTGGTTGTCATCAATGCCTGCAGGCTTCTTTCGCGGTCCGCCTGCTTCAGCTTCCCTTTGCCACCTTCCACCTGCGTGTCGTACAGGTCTTCATATTTCTTGAGTCGACTGGGCAGGATGTAGCTAATCGGGGCATAGACGGCGAGCTTGAGCAGCGAGAGCTGTTCAAAGATCTCGTTAAAGCTCATGACATCCGTGCGCCCGGTCAGTGGCGAATGGAATGACAGCGGTTTGCGGCGCTCGGGAAACTGGCCTATGTCACTGGTGTCGTAGAAGGTCTGGATGTGCTTGCGTGAACGGGCAATGGTGACGCTGTCAAGCAGTTCAAAGAAGTCAAAATCAAGGGAATCCAGAATAGCCCGCGCCGTGCGATCCTCGGGTGCCAGTTTTGACCACTGGTTGAAGACCGTTTGGGCATTGCGGAAGATTTCTTCCACCGATCTGCCCGTGCGCAGCTTCTTGCTGAGATTTTCAGAGTCGCCTTCGTAAGCCAGCGCGAGTTGGTTGCGCAGATCATTGAAGCGGTTATTGACCGGGGTGGCGGACAGCATCAGAACCTTGGTTTTAACGCCCTGGCGGACGACCTGGTTCATCAGTTTCTGATAGCGGGTTTCCCGGTCCTTGACGGCATCGTTGTTGCGGAAATTATGCGATTCATCGATGACGACCAGATCGTAATTGCCCCAGTTAACGCGGTTCAGAGGAATGCCGAACGACTCTCCCGAGGTGCGGGACAGGTCGGTGTGGCATAGAACGTCATAATTGAACCGATCCCTGGAGAAGATGTTGGTCGTCAGGTTGCTGTTGTAATTCAGCCAGTTGTCCGCAAGCTTCTTGGGGCACAGAACAAGCACTGAACGGTTGCGCAGTTCGTAATATTTCACAACGGCCAGAGCCGTGAATGTTTTGCCAAGTCCCACGCTGTCGGCCAGGATGCAGCCGTTGTAAGTTTCCAGCTTGTTGATAATGCCTATGGCAGCATCACGCTGAAAGTTGAAAAGCTTGTTCCAGACCAGCGTATCCTGATAGCCCGTGCGGTCGTTGGGCAGGACGTCTTCGTCGATATCATCGAGAAAATCACTGAAAATGTTGTAGAGCATCAGGAAATAGATGCGCTCGGGTGAATTTTCCTGATAGACCGACGCGATATGATCACAGATCGCGGTGGTCACATCTTCAAGTTTTGTCGGGTCACTCCAGATCTGGTCGAAAAGCTGAAGGTATGTCGACGTAAAGGCCGTCTCGTCTACCCGGTTGACGATGTTGGAAACGGCATCACCCTGCTGATATCCCAGATCCACGGCGGTGAAACCGTGCAAAGGCATATATGCCGCTTCCAGCGAAGGTCCTTGAATACAGGCAAACTGCTGCATAGGAGATTTGGTTTTGTTGGAGCGGAATCTGGCTTTTCGGCGCATCCATTCGGCACACTCGCGGGCAATGGCACGCTGGGTGAGTTTATTGCGAAGCTGGATTTCAAATTCGGAGCCGTAGAGGCTGCGTTCCCGGTTGGCCTTGGGGATAAAAAACTCTCGGCGTTCTTTTCTGAGTTTGTCGGTGACTTCGTTGGGGACGAATGTTGGTGCCGTGAAGATGAATTCCAACGACTCAATCTTTGCGAGCTCGGACTTTAAAGCTTCATAGGCATAAATCGAAAAGCACGATGCCGCGATCTTCAATTTGGCCTTGGGGTGGATGGAAGCCTTCAGATCGTCGCCCAGTAAAGAATTGATGTTGTCGATGATCTTCATCAGGCGAGTTCCCCCTGTTCCCGCTTCAGCGCACAAAACTGCTCGAACTGCCGCTGCGCCAGCTTCGACGGCACCGTCTTGCCATTCTCCCAGCGGTTGACCGTGGCGAAGCTGACCCCGAGGGCGTGGGCCAGTTCCTCCTGGGAGAGCGCCAGCTGCCGCCGCACCTCCTTGACTGTTTCCGGGAAGTTTTCGGGTTGGCGGATCATGGCCATTGGATATCTCCCGCTGATTGGACCAGGCGCAACAGGCCGGGCGCGACATTCCACTGGTGGCCGTCGTCGGTGGCGATGCTGATGGTCTTCTTGTTGAGGCGCAGCACCATTCCTTCCAGCAACCGGCCGTCCGGGGCCTGAAAGCCGACCCGGTCGCCCCTGGTGAAGCTGGTCATCAACGTGGTGGCGCGGGCCTGGGAGATGAGCTTGAGCCGTTCGACGATCAGTCGGTTGAGAAAGAGCAGATCCTCTTCATTCAGGCGCTTGATCGCCTCGACGGCGGAAACGCGGTCGATGATCTTGACGCTGCCGGGTTTCATGACTGCGCCCCCTGTTGATGCACGTGTGTGGCCATCTCAGACATTGACCCGCTCCTGTTCAATGTAGGGGCGAAGCTCCGGCCGCAGGGCCTTTTCGGTGACCAGGTCGACCGGGCAGCCGAGCAGGTCCTCCAGGTAGAACTGCACACCGAAATAACGCTTGGAGGTGGCCGGTCCGTCGAAGGCCACCAGCACATCGACATCGCTGCCGCTGCTCGCCGTATCGCGGGTGGTGGAGCCGAACAGGGCCAGCCGGGTCACGCCGAAACGGGACTGCAACTCCGGCTTGCTGCGGCTCAACAGGTCAAGGGCACGTTGTCTGTTCATGGCTCAGCCTCCAACCATCTGATTCATCTACTGGGCCTTTGCAAACCCGAAACCGCCGGGCGCACGAAGGCCATTGAAAACTACTCGACAATATAACATCTGCTATGCGTCGTGCAACTCAAAACTCGAGGTAACTCCGACAGATTCGAAACCGCTCCGGTAAGTAAGGGCCATGGGAGCAGACACGAAAAAAGATTCAGCCGACACCCGACATTTTCTCCGTCTCTCCGGTAAGTAAGCGGGGAAGCAATCAGAATTCATAACGAGGAGCGACCGACCATGGACATCAACGACCTGTTTGACGGAATCATGAAGAGTATCAACCAGTTTGCCGACGAGATCGCCGAACAGCGGTTGCAGGAAAAAATGCAGGAGTCCGGACGAGGTCCGGAGAATAGGGGGAAGAATGCGGAGAATTTCGAGGCGAAAGAGAAGCGGGGTATGACGGATTTCCCGAAAAGGGAGTGATCGGAGCGGTAGCGCCGACACCCTGAAAGCGACGTAAGTCGCTGACAATACGCAGAAAAAGAAAACCCGCCCAATAACCGGACGCGGTTAGTGGACGGGTTTGTCTTTTCTAAATGGTGGAGGCGGCGGGAGTCGAACCCGCGTCCGAATGGAATCCGCGCATGCGTCTACGATCATGTTCTGTTATTTGATTTAACCCGCAAGCCCCCCAACAGACAGGGTGTGCCCACGGGCGGTTTCGCTACTATCACCCTTGCAACCGCGAACAGGTCACAAGTGGCTTTCCTGCTGATTTGATGCCCCGGCCGGGTACGCAGGTACTCCCCGGTAGGACACTGGCCGTCTTAAGCAGCCAGAGCGTAATTGCTGTTGTTGGCAATTATTGTGTTTCGGCCTTTTTGACGCGGAGACAGAAATCCGCGGATCGCAGCATGTGCTTCATGACACCCGTCGAAGCCATGTCGCCCCCATTGTCAAAGAACACGAACAGCCGGTCATTATGTAATGCTTTTCGGTGAAAACGCAATGGTCTTGGACGCGAATGGGGCGGATTACGGCCAGGCCAAGAGCAGGCGGAGGAGCGAAGGAATGCGCGCGGGGCTGCCCGGGGTGGAGCAGCCGCAGTCGTCGTCGCCGAGGCGGGCGCTCCCATTGTCGTCGTAGCTGTCGTCGTCGTCGTCGTCGTTGTCGTCAATACCGGTGGGGGGCCAGGTACCACTGGTGTCTTGCCCCGGCCACGCGCTGGTGTCGGGGGTTTGGTTCCACGTGTCGCTGTCGGGCTGGGACCACGTGTCGGTGCTGACCGGTGCGCCCGTGTCGCTGTCGGGCCGGGACCACGTGTCGGTGCTGACCGGTGCGCCCGTGTCGCTGTCGGGCCAAGACCACGTGTCGGTGCTGACCGGCGGGCCCGTGTCGGTGTCGGTGTCGACCGGCGGGCCCGTGTCGGTGTCGGTGTCAATGGGCGGGGGATTGCTCGTCATCACGTTGGTGTGTTCCCATTTGTAGGTTGGCAAAATGCCGGTGTTCACCTTGGACCACGAGGCGATTTTGGCGCCCTCACTCGGCCACGGGTCGAAGACGTACATCGTTTGCTGCGCGTCGTTGAGGTAGCCGTAGCCCACGGCGAAGTGCCCGCCCTGCGAATGTCCCCACCGGATGATGAAGGGGCGCCCCGCGTCGATTTCGGTTCGGACTTTGTCGTATGGAAAGGGGTTGCCGTTCATGTGGCCCAGGCCTGTGCTGGAGACACCCCACTGCTGCAAAATTTCCTGGATGCTGCCGGGATACCCCCAGTTGTAGTTCCACATATTGCACGCCTCGGTGGAATAAAAGCCCCCGGGCATGTTGCAGCATATGCCGTTGCCCAACAAAGTAGGGTTTTTCTGGCGGGCGAAGGTGGCGATGTCGCACTGGGAAGGGGTTTGGCCGTACGCCCGGAGCACCGACTGAGAAGAGGCCGCCCAGCACCACTGCGAATGCTCCTGCGGGTTTTGGGCCACGGGCAACAGGACCTGCCCCAAGAGCAGGGCGGGCAAGAGCCAACACACGGCAAACGACAGCGCGGCGACGCCGGCGAGGTGGCGCACCGAAGCGAATGAGGGCTTCATGGGGCACCTCCCGGATGAGACTGGGGCGGGGGCATGCGCTGGGCGCGATCCCGCAGGAGCGCGTCGACCTCGTCGAGGCTGAGCAGATCGGAGCGCGCGTCCACATGGGCGCTGCCACGGGATTGGGCGGCGGCAGGCGCGGAGGCGTCGAGGAGGCGGAAGCGCGGACCCGCTGGGCTGTCGAACATGAAGAAGTCGGTTCTTTCGCCCAGGAAGCGCACCAGCGCGAGGTCTTGGGGGGCACCCGCTTGCTGGTAGAGCGTCGCCATTTCTGCGGCGCCGAGATCGCTGGCCGTCCACTGGCCATCGGGGGTTTGGGACATTGTCAGCAAGCAGACCGCGCGGCCGTCCACGAGCACCGGCACGCGGTACACGGCGGTGTCGGCGGGGATCTCGGTGCGCGTTGCCGTGAGCGCGCCCAGGTACATGGGCAAGGGCCAGCCGGCTTCGGCGCGTTGGCGCTCGTCGTCCGAGGCAAAGCCCCAGTCGGCGAGGTGGCTCGCGGGGATGCGGGCCAGCATGGCGGGCAGTTGTGCGCGGGCCGCTTGTTGGGCCTGTTGGCGGAGCGCCGCGTCGTCCGGCGTCGGTGGGGCCTCAGCGACCGCGGGGGAGGCGGGACGCAACGCCAAGGGAGTGGGGGCCGACGAGGCGGGGACCGGGGTGTTGCTATCGCAGCCCGGGGCCGTGGCGCCCAATGTGAGCACCGCGAGCGATGCCGCCAAGAGTGTCGCAGTGCCGAAGGTCATGTGCCGCATGGGGGACTCCTTTCATGACTGGATGCCGCGTCGCGCGGTCTGCTTATCTGGCGTTGAAAAATGTAGCGTTGAAAATGAAATGCGCCGATATTCCAGTTATAACTGAATCCAAGCGCTTTTTGTCACTCGTTTTGAGCGGTTTTAAACATTTAAAAGCGTCTGGAACGGAATTTTTCGTCGTCTTGCGAAAGCGGCCTGCGGCTTATTGGCCGGCGGGTGCCGCGGGGGAAGCGGGGATGATGCGACGCGGCGAAAGGCGCGAGATGCGCGTCGGCAGCACCGGCAAGGGATCGCCGTACAACTGGGCGTAGCGCACGAGGTTTTGGTAGACCCGGCGGACGTAGTTGCGCGTTTGCACGAAGCTCGCCTTTTCGACGAAGAGGTCGGTGGGTAGGTCGCCGGAGCGATCGAGCCAGCGGTGCACGGCGGCGGGTCCGGCGTTGTAGCCCATGATGGCCAGGGGCAGCGCGTCTTGGAAAGTGGTGAGCAGGTGGGCGAGCTCGAAGGCGCCGGCGATGATGGAGTCTTCGGGGCCGGGGAGCGCGCCGGGGGGCAGTTCGGGCAGGCCCGCGCGGCGGCGGTTGGTCTCCCAGGTGGCGGGCATCATCTGCATCATGCCCATGGCGCCCACCGAGGACACCGCGTGGGGGTCGAAGAGACTCTCCTTGCGGGCGATGGCGTAGACGAGGTTTGCGGGCATGTCGTGGCGCGCGGTCTCGCGCTGGACCAACGCTTGGTAGGGGCGGGGGTAGGCACTGTGGGCGCGCCAGGGGGCGTCGTCGCGATTGGCCCACTGCAGCCCGATGCTGGCGCGGCGGATGGCGTGCTGGGGGGCGTCCAGGGCGGTGTAATGGATGATCCAGTCTTGGGTGTCGCTGCGGGTGGCGCGGTCGTCTTCGGCGTCGCGCAGGGCCCGGGAGGCCTCGCGGTACAGGCCCATCTGCGCCCAGAAGTCCGCGTGGGGCGAGAGGTCGGCCAGGGGCACTGAGGCCACGAGCGGGGAGGCGTCGGCGTCGGTGGTTTTTGCCGTGTCGGCGTCGGCGATTTTTGCCGTGTCGGTGTCGGCGGCGTTTGCCGTGTCGGCGTCGGCGGTGTCGCCCGGGGCATGCGGGGGCAACCAAAGACAAGGCGCAGGCGACAGCCCCACCTCGACGCGCTTGTGACCCGCGAGCAAGGCGTACCACTCGGTAGCATCGGTTTCGCAAATGCTGGCCAGCTCTGCGGCGCCCGCATCCCGTTGGGTTTCGAGCAGCGCCACCGCGGCCCAGTAGCGGTTGCGGGCCAAGACCTCGCCGTCGGAGGTGCCCCGGGAGGCCTGTTGAAAGTGGGTGCGCGCCGCCTTGGGATCGCCGTCGAGCAGGGCGCAGAGCCCCCCGAGAAAGTGCGCCTCGCGCTGTTGGTCTCCGGTGAGCGCGACGGGCCGAGCGGGCTTGGACTTGGCGGTGCCGAGCAAGGCGTTGAACTGCGTGCGCGCCGCGCGGTGTTGCCCGTGGTAGTACATGAGGCGGGCGGCGGACAGCAGGGCGTTCCCGCGCAAAGAGGGCGAGATGTTGCGCCGGGCCAGGGCCTGGTACGCCTGGATGGCCTCTTCGTCGCGGTCGAGGCGAGACAGGGCTTGGGCGCGCAGGCGGCGGGCTTCGTCGGCGTGCGGTCCCCCCGAGCGGATGACCTCGTCGGCCTTGGCGATGGCCTGGGGGTAGTGACCGCGGCGCTGAAACAACATGCGCGCGTGGCGCCACAGGAGCTCGTGACGCGCCTTGCCGCGCAGCCCCGGAGTGAGGGCGGTGATCATTTGCTGGGCGGCGTCGTAGCCCTTGTGGGCGATGAGGCGGTCGATGCGCGCCAGCTTCGCGTCGGTGTCGAGCACCGGGGCGGCCTTGTGTTTGACCAGGGCGCGGCGGGCGTCCTCCATGACAGCGGCGGAGGCACCCGATTGGGACAGGGGGCGCAGCAAGGCCACGGCAGCGGCGACGTCTCCGGCGTTGGACAGGGCCTGGGCCTGGCGCACCTTCAATTGATCGGCGATGCGGCCATCGGCGCGGCGCGCGGCCTCGGCATAGGAGCGGGCGGCTTCGGCGTGCTGGTTTAACGACTCGTGGCACTGGGCGCGAACCTTGTGGAGCTCGCGCTGGCGGTAGCGGGTGGGCGAGAGATCGGCGGCGAAGAAGGCGTCGACTTCGGCCAGGCAGCGCTCGGCGTCGGCGGCGACCAGCCGTTCGAGGAGTTCGACGCGGCGCATCACCTCGTGCGCGGGTTCGGCAAAGGACGTGCGGGAGAGCCAGTCGATGCGCGCATCTGTATCGCCCTCGAGCATGGCCAGGCGCGAGGCGAGAAAGCGTGTTTGGGCGCTGTCGTCGGCGTGGCCTGCGAGGAGCGACCGGGCCAGGGCCGCATCCCGCGCTTCGATTGCCCGTCCCACGGCGCGCAGGGAAAAGGCATCGCTTTGGGGTTGTGCGTCGCTGGCGTCGGCGGCTTGGGCGGCGGTCGACGGAGTTGTGTCGGTGGCCTGGGCGGCGGTGGGCGGGGCGGAAGTCGCGGCGGTTTCGGCGCAGCCCGCGTGGGGGTTGCCCGTACAGCAGCCCAGCACGGGGATGATGAGCAGCCAGGGCGTGAACACCCGCAGTCGTCGGAGGGCGCTCACTCCCATTCGATGGTTCCCGGTGGCTTGGGCGTGAGGTCGATGGCCAGCCCGGAGATGCCCGGCAACGCGAGGATGGCCGCGCGCAGTTCGGCGAGCAGGGGCGCGGGCAAGAGGGCGGCAGAGGCGGTCATGGCGCGCTCGGAGTGGATGGGGCGCACGATGCAAAACTCAGTTCCCGCACCGTTGATTTCGAGGGGCGCCAGCACCGTGGGGCACTGCCAGATGCGGTCGTAGAGGCCGTGGCGTTTGAGGCCGTCCATGACGATGGCGTCGGCCTCGCGCAGAAGATCGAGGCGCGCGCGGGTCATGTGGGCCCGCAGGGTTTTCGCCGAAGTGATCGGGGCGGCGCCGAGGCTGAACAGGCAGCGGTTGATGCCCGGCACCGATTGCAACAAGGTGTCGACCACGGGCAGCAGCGCTTCGAGGTCGTGGCCGCGGTCGTCGCCGATGTCGCTGGGGCCCTGCAGCAGCAGCGGGTGCTGGTAGGTGCGCCGGTGAAACTGCATGCCCACCGACTGCATGGGCAGCACCAGGGGCACAAGGCTGTGAGGCGCGCAGAGCGGCGCGGCGCTTTTGGTGAGGGCCGCGGTGTTGGCTTCGGAGGAGGCACCGCCTTCGGCACACAGCAGGCGCACGCCCAGCCCCGGCCCGGGAAAGGGATGCCGCCAGATGGCGTCGCGGGGCAGCCCCAGGCGCTCGCCGAGTTCGCGCACTTCGACTTTGTAAAGCTCGGCCAAGGGCTCGATGACGCGGCCCGCGGCGATCATCTCTTCGATGACGGGCACGCGGTTGTGGTGGGTTTTGACGGCGGTCGCTTGGGCGGTGCCCGTTTCGACGGTGTCGGGATAGATGGTGCCTTGGGCCAGCAGGTGGTTCTCAATGCCCAGGCGCCGGGCCTCGCGCTCGAAGACGTCGACAAAGGTTTGCCCGATGATGGCGCGCTTCTCTTCGGGGGCCACCGCCGTGCCCAGGGCCTGCAAAAACGCGTCGGACGCATCGACGAAGTGCAGGTGTTGGTCGAGGCCCATGTCGCGGTACATCTCGAGGACGCGGGCGCTCTCGCCCTTTCGCATCATGCCGTTGTCGACGTGCAGCAGGTGCAGGCGCTCGCCGCCGATGGCCCGGGACAAGAGCCGGGCCGCCACGTTGGAGTCGACGCCGCCCGAGGCCAGCAAGAACGCCGATTGGTCGCCCATTTGCTGTTGGATGGCCAGCACCTGGGCGTCGATGTAGGCGTCCATGGTCCAGGTGGAGGCGCAGCCGCAGGTGGTGAGCGCGAAGTTGGCGAGCTGTGCCGCGCGCTCCGGTGAATCGTCGGCAGCGGCGCCGTCGGTGCGCAGATCGAGGATGGGCACAGCGAGGTCGTGAAGAATCGCGGTGACGGACGCGGTGTCGGTGTCGCTTTTGGCATCGGCGTTGGGCGTAGGTGTGCCCGCCAAGACGATGCCCTTCACCCCGGCAAAGGCGCCCGGCGCATCGTGGGGATGCCGGATTTCGGAGAAGACGTGGGCGCGGCGGATGAGGGTGGCGGCGAGGTGCGCGGACGGCCCTCCCAAGTCTACTACGGCGATGGTGTCGTGCTGTCGTTTGTGCATTTCGGACTCACTTGCGGTTTGTATATAGGATGGATACCTTACATTACAGGCAGCGGCTATACCCCAATTTTTGCCGCCGCAGATAGGCAGAAAATGACGAAACCCACGCCCCAGCGCCCCGCAATTTTTCGCTCGCCGATGTCGCCCGAAGCTGGCCACCGTCGGCGCGCGGCGATCTTCGCGCTGGTGTCCACGCTGGCCCACGCGGCGGTGGTGCTGGCCCTGGGGCAATTCTTTTCGCCCGCGGCGGTGCCCGAGGCGGGGTACACGTTTCTCGTCCCGGCGCCCAAGGAAATCGAGCCCCCGGCGTTGCCGCCAGAGCCCGAACCAGAGGCCGAGCCCGAGCCCGAGGTCATTCCGCCCAAGCCGCCCCCGAAGCCGCTCCGCGCCCAGGCGACCCCCAAGCCCGAGCCCCAGCCCGAGCCCCAAGCCGCTCCCAAGCCCCGGCGCATGCTCGACATCGACATGGGCGCCACGGTGAACGCCGGCGACGGCCCCCTGGTCAACGTGGGCAAGTACCAGCGCGGCGTGCCCGGCGGCACCGGCATCGGACCGGGCAAGGGTGGCGAAGGCGACAGCCCCACGGCGAACCGCGCGGCCACCAGCGTGCCCACCGCCGCCGCCAAGCTCGACCGTCCCAAGCGCCTCGGCCAATCGACGCAGCCCGCCTACCCGCCCCAACTGCGCGCCCAGGGCATCGAGGGCAACGTGGTGGTCGTCATCGACATCGACAAATCCGGCGCCGTCACCCAGGTCAAGGTGCTGCAGAGTTCGGGCTACCGCGAGCTCGACGACGAAGCCGTGGTGGCGGCCAAGCGCGATCGCTACACCCCAGCGGCCATGGGCGGCACACCGGTGCCCTACTCCCTCAAGTACACCTACAAATTCCGAATCCGCGGAGCCTAATTTATGCCCCACGCCCCCCGACGTCGCCTCAGACACACCCCCGCTTTGCCCCGACCATCCCGGCTGTCTCGGCTGCCGTTGCTGTTGCTGTTGCCGTTGCTGCTGGTGCTCCTCGGCACGTCCCTCGGCTGCAACGAGAGTTTCGAAGCCTTCACCACCGTGAGCGACCTACGCCTGCTCGGCATTGCCGCCACGCCGCCCGACCTCCACAGCGGCGACGAGGCCCAACTCACGGCCCTGGTGGTCCAATCCCCCACCGACGCGCGCCCCCTCAGCTACCACTGGCGCTGGTGTCCGGTGGGCGCCGATGCCCAGGGCCACACCGACTGCCCCATCTCGCAGGCGCAATTCGACGACCTGCTCCGCACCGCTGGCCTCGACCCCCGCGACACCTTTGCGCCCTTCGATCTCGGCGACGCCCCCGAGGCGACCCTTGGCCACACCCTGCCCGCCGCCACCCTGCGCGCCCTGTGCACCCTGGCCTTTTCGCAAGCCGCCCCGGCCTTCATGTCGATGCCCCGCTGCGCGCACAGCCTGCCCATCACCGTCACCCTCGACGTCACCGACGGCGACAAAACGATCCGCGCCACCAAAAAGATACGCCTCCTCACCGACGACGCGCTGCCCCCCAACGCCAACCCGCGCTTCGGCACCCGCATCACCGCCACCGACAGCGACGGCCGCACCGTCACCCTGCGCCCCGACGCGCCCACGGCCCTGGCGGAACACCGCACCTGGCGCATCCACGTCGACATCCCCGAGGACGCCTCCGAGTCATTTGTCCCGCTGCCCGACGACAGCGACGACAGCGGCGCGACAGCCCCCGACCCGGTCCGCGAAATTCTCTTCATGACGTGGTTTGTCGGCGGCGGCGAAATGAAGTTCTCGCGCACCGGTTTTTACGACGGCTCAACGCCCTTCGACGACCTGCGCCACAACGAGTGGACCGCGCCCAAGGCCGCAGATGCACCGGATGTCGTGCCGCTCTACTGGGTGCTGCAAGACGAGCGCGGCGGCGTGGCCTGGACCTCCCGCGACATCGCCCTGGTGGAGGAGACCCCGTGAGGCGCGCCCGGTTTGCAAAGCGCGCGCTGTTCTCGGCGGGTGTCTTCCTGTTGGTGTCCACCGGTGCCTGGGCGCAAAACACCGGCGCCAAAACAAAAGAAGCCGAAGCCAAAACAAAAGAAACCGAAACCGAAGCCGACGCCCCGGTCATCGTCCCGCCGGTGCTCGAAGCGCACATCGACGCGCCCTACCCCGAGGACGCCCTGCGCGACGGCGTTGCAGCCGAGGTGGTGCTGGCCATCGACATCGACGAACACGGCGCCGTGGAGGCGGTCTCCGTGCTCACCCCCGCCGACCCGCCGGGATACGGCTTCGACGAGGCCGCTCTCAAAGCCGCCGAGCAGTTTGTGTTTTCCCCCGCCACCGAAGACGGCGTGCCCATCCCCGTCCGCATCGCCTACCGCTACGGCTTCGCCCTACCCGCGGCCCCAAGCGGCGAAAGCGACCCAACCGATGACGACGCCCGCGACACCGACGACACCGACGCGCCCGCCGCTGCACCCCGGCCCGACCCCGTCATCAACTTTCGGGGCGTGCTCAAAGAGCGCGGCACGCGCCTGCCCATCTCCGGCACCACGGTGACCCTCTTCCGCGACGACAGCGACGAGGCCTGGGAGACCCTCACCGACGCCGACGGCGCCTTCGCCTTCGCCGACCTCACCCCCGGCGACTGGAAGGTCTTCGCCCATCCCCCGGGCTACTACCCCTTGCGCACCACCGACCACGTGGCCCAAGGCGCGCGCACCGACGCGACCTACCACATCGAAAAAGCCGATTACAATCCCTACGACGTGCTCGTCGAGGGCGACCAAATCAAAAAGGAAGTGAGCCGCACCACCCTGGCCACCCGCGAAATCGAAAAAATCCCCGGCACCTTTGGCGACGTCATGGCCGTGGTGCAAAACCTCCCCGGCGTGGCCCGCGCCAATCCCCTGACCGGACAAATCGTCGTGCGCGGCTCCTCGCCCGAAGACACGCAGGTCTTCATCGACGGCGTGGCCATCCCCATCATCTACCACTTCGGCGGCTTCCGCAGCGTCATCCCCCTGGGCATGCTCGACAAGCTCGACTTCTACCCGGGCAACTTCACCGCGGAGTTCGGACGCGGCACCGGCGGCATCGTCGACGTGGGCATCAAGCGCCTGCGCCCCGCCAAGATCGGCGGCTACGTCGACCTCAACCTCATCGACGCCGGGGTGTACCTCGAGGCCCCCATCGGCGACAAATTCGCCCTCGCCGCTGCCGTGCGCCGCAGCTACATCGACGCCATCATGAAGGGCGTGGTGCCCGACGACGCCGGCGTCAACCTGCTGGCCGCCCCGCGCTATTACGACTACCAGTTCCTCGCCTCCTGGCACCCCAACCCGCGGCACGAGCTGCAAGTCTTCGTCTTCGGCTCCGACGACCGCTTCGAAGTCGTCGTCGACAACCCCGCAAACCTCAGCCCCCTCTTGCGCGCCAACGACGCCGCCACCTCCACCACCTTTTACCGCACGGTGCTCTCCTACCGCTTTGCGCCCTCGGAGCGCTTTCACAACACCCTCAAAATCTCCGCGGGCCACAACTGGGTCTACCTAGGCCTCGGCGACCAATTCTTCCTCGACACCGACACCTACGTCGCGCAAATCCACGACGCCGCGCGCATCCACCTCAGCCCCGGCATCGCCCTGGTCACCGGCGTCGACTACCTGCTGAGCCGCTCCGACGTCTCGCTGCGCATCCCGCAGTTTCCCAAAGAGGGCGAGACCGCCAACATCGATCCCGCGCAAACCCGCACCACCACCGTGAGCGGGCAATACCACCACTACCCGGGCTTCTTCTTGCAACTGGAGGCGCGCTTCTTCGACCGCCTGACCCTCATCCCCGGCGTGCGCTTCGACTACTTCGCCCGCGTCGACACCGCCGCCCTGGGGCCGCGCTTCAACGCCCGCTTCGACCTCACCGAGAAGTGGCGCCTCAAGGCCGGGGTGGGCCTCTACCACCAGGAGCCCTCCTTCGACGAGACCGACCCGGTGCTGGGCAACCCCGCCCTGGGCCTGGAGTCCGCCGTGCACTACGCGGCGGGCTTCGAGTACCGCCCCTGGCCCCACGTCGTGGTGGACGCCACGGGCTTCGTCAAAACCATGCGCGACCTGGTGAGCCGCAGCGACGAACTGGTCACCCGGGACGGCCACACCGTGCCCCGCAACTACGCCAACGACGGCGCCGGGCTCGTCTACGGCCTCGAGCTGCTGCTGCGCCACGACCTCCACCGGCACTTCAGCGGCTGGGTGAGCTACACCCTGTCCCAGGCCCTGCGCAAGGACGCACCCGGCGACGACTGGCGCGACTTCGACTTCAACCAGGCCCACATCCTGGCGGTGGTGGGCGCCTGGCACCTGCCGCGCAACTGGGGCATCAGCGGGCGCTGGCGGCTCGTGAGCGGCAACCCCTACACCCCCATTGTGGGCAGCATTTACAACGTCGAAGAGGCGGGATACCGGCCCGTGTACGGCGCGTCCAACAGCAAGACCTACCCGCCCTTTCACCAGCTCGACGTCCGCATCGACAAGCGCTGGGTGTACCGCCTCTGGATCCTCGAGGCCTATCTCGACGTGCAAAACATCTACAACAGCCCCAACACCACCGGCTACAGCCACAACTACGACTACAGCCAGCGCCGGCCGCAACAGGGCCTGCCCATCTTGCCGGTCATCGGCCTCAAAGGAGAATTCTGATGCGCCGCCGCCCCGCGAAGGTCTTGTTTGTCGCCGCCCTGCTGCTGGGGAGCGCGCTCTTGGCCGTCCCCCAGGCCCGCGCCTTTGACGACCTCATCTCGCCCCGAGCCCGGCAGGGTTACTACCTCTCGGCGGGGCCCACCTTCGGCATGTCCCTGGTGCGCTCCGAGGGGCGCAACACCGGCCCCTGGCCCGGGCCCGGCATGCAATTTCGGGTGGGCGAAACCCTGGCGCCTTGGGTGGCCCTGGGCGTGGGCTTCGCGTCGAGCTGGGGCTTCCAGGACAACTACCGCATCACCTCGGGCAGCGTTTCTTTAGAGGCCACCTTCACGCCGTTGCCCTCCTTCTTCGCCGTGGTGGGCGCGGGGGCGGGCTGGCTCGACGTCACCCGGCGACAATCCGGCATGGACGAAATCATCGGCCGCTTCAGCGCCAGTTACACCCTGGTTGTGGGCTGGGACATCTTATTCAAGTCGCGGCGCCCCAAGGCCTACCAAAGCGGCGGCGTCTCGCTGGCCCCGATGTTGGGCACCCAGCTCTCGCCCTCCAATGCGGCGACCTCGTCTTATTTGTTTTGGGTGGGGATTAACGCAACGTGGTGGAGCGGCTACGCCCGCAATCGCCTCGACCTGCCCCCCGAAGTGGCGTTTTAACCCGCGGCGTTTTCAGCGACGGCGCGCAGGGCTACATCAGGGCGTTTTTCACCAGCATGTCCATGTCGTCGGCCTCGACTCCCAGGGCCTGGGCCACCTGCATGAGCAGGTCGCGCTCCGTGGCCGAGAGCTCGCCGTCCGCCGCCACCGCCATCACGAGCTCGACCATCAGCGCGTTGCGGGAGGCAAAGCCCTCAATGCCCGCCACCAGGGCCTCGACGTCGTCGTCCAGATTGCGGCGCAGCACCTCCTTGCGCTCCGCGTCGGTGAGTTCCCAACGCGCCATCAGGTTGTCGATGAATGCGCGCTCGTCGTCGGTGACCTGTCCGTCGGACAAAATGGCCTGGGCCACGGCGCTGCAAATTTTAACGCGGTCTTCGTGCTGCATGTTGCTCTCCTTAAAAGGGCCCGCTGCGGGGCGACAGATAACTCCCAATCTCTCGTGTGGAACACGCGCAATGTAGTACAAGCACCGCCCTTCTTCAACTCGCAACCCACCGCTCCCCGTGCCCCATCTTTGCCGCGAATTGTCACGAACAGTTAATCTTGTCCGCATCATAAGCAGTCAAGGATGTTCGCGTGTTGCTCATTTCCTCACCTTGTTTTCTTTGTCCCGACACCTACCCTGTGTAGGGCCGGTTCGCGAACCGCCCCTACACCGAATACATCAATGAAAACAGAGTGTTGAGGAGTAATTATGCGGGTGTTTTGAATCGCACAAAGTCATTCCCTGGGGGTGTCCGGGTCATCTCAAATGCTCCTCAATCGCAAAATCATGTTGGTTATGGCGCCACTGCGGCGCTGTAGCACTGCACAAATGCCAGTTGTTCGCGCTGGCAAAAACCATCTTTGATGGCCGCGATTTTCTCATCGCTGCACTCCCAATGTGTTACCGGCTCGCGAATGTTGTCGTCCGCAAAAAAGCACTCCGATGGCTTTCCGAGGCCCACCGAAAGCTTATAGAGATGTAAAAACATTCCGACAGTCGACGGACATTCGGGCATCACAGGGAAGCTGCCTAATTTCGTCTATGCAGCTTTCGAATTTCAGGTACGTGCCGACAAACCGCGTGCAATCGAAGTAATCAACGGCTTCGTCCAAACACGCTGCAACAGAGGGATAGTGGCCACAAGCGACATTGTTTTCGCAGATCGCTTCGAGCCAAGCTTCGCAGTTGGCGACGACCGGCGCCCTGTCGGCCATTGCACCTCGGGAACAACCGGCGGGAACTTGCAGGCACTCCGCCGTTTCATAGCGCGCCACGCAGTCGGTTGCCGCGGCATCGCTGCGGCAGGAATGCGCCGCGTATAGATTCAAACAACCGTTGAGCGATTGGAAGGCGAAGTGATGGCATTTCGAAACCCAAAACGTGCAGGACGCATACTGCCAATCCTGACACGCCTCGCTACCGCGCCCCCGGTGTTCTTCGCGGGTCATATCGACGTCCGCTTCATCCCTGTCGCATCCCCACATCACAGTCAGCAGAAACATCCCGGCGATGCACAAAATGTTTTTCGTTTTCATCATTGTGCCTGCCCTTAGATTCCGCTAGTCCAACCACACCAGCGATGCGATTCGCATGTTTTTTTGGAATGAAAATTACTGCAGGAAGGCACCGCTCCCGCGCACACTTTTTTGCACACCCGACTGCGGACTTCTGTGTCTGAATTTGCGAAGGTGTCGCTCGCTGAATTTGCATCTGTACCGGTGCCGATGTCTGTACCGGTGTCAGTGCTGGCGTCGGTGCTGATGTCTGCACCAGTGTCAATGCCGGTGTCGGTGCCAGCATTTGTACCGGTGTTTGTGTCGGTATTGTAAGCTGTGTCTGTACTGTTGTTCGCATCGGTGTCAGCACTATTCGGAGAAAGATCTGTACAGCGCTCTTCGATGTAACAGCCCTCCATGGTGCAAAAACTTCTCTGCACGGGATCATACGGCCACCAGTCTTCGCACTCTAAATGATCAGAATATTCGGTGCAATAATGAGAATCGAGGCAACCCGACAATGCGAATAAAAAAACGAAAAAGAAAACTCGGTTTTTCGCTTCGCATTGTTTTAATAATGATAAAAACATTCACAAATCCTTTCAGGAGGTATGCACAATGACATTGTTGAAATAAGCTATCAATTCAAATCGCATAAATCATTCAATCTCGATAATTATTGGTTCTGTATCTAGTACGAGATGACCAGACATGCATGTTTCACATGAACTCACTCCATGAATCGTAACATCTGAATAAAAAAGCGCCAAATCCTGTGACGATTCATTTGAACAAGCAAGGTTTTCCCATGAAAAACCATCATCACAAAGCGTATCGGGATCTAGGGTGTTGGTTTTCATCTTGGTTGAGGCACAAATTAGAAAAGCAGTTGTGGAAATGATGGCGTTGTCCCAGAGCCTTTGGACATTTTCTGAAAATTTTTCTGAATCCAGGTACATCTGCGCAGCATCTAATTTTGATCTATTTTTTTTCTTGCCCAAGTCAGCTTTTTTTGTGGCTTCATCGTTAAACGCCCAATCTCCAGATAATGAACGATTTTTGCGAGCTACATCGACCAAAAATGCTTTCAAATCCAAGTCACCTGTGCGGCAATGTTGGTTCCATAATTCGTAAGCATCGGATAAAACTGTAGCAACATTTTCTTCTGATGATGGATCATCGATAGCATTTTGATTAATCAACAGCCTAATTGCTTCTTCATAAGCACTGTGTCCCCAACTGATGGTGCCCACGAGATGGTGAGGTACGGCGAGGTCGCCAATGGCGTGAAGTGGGCGCTGCAGATTTGTGGCGCGATCAGGAGAATCCTTGAATTGATCCCAGCCATATTGCGCAAGATTAAATACAGGACTGTACTCTATATCTACCGCCGTTTTGGATTGCCAGTTTCCTTTGTTTCTTTTAATTTCATCATATGGTCCATAGTTTTGGATACCAGGGCTATTTCGGTAAACCAGTGTTGCCCCCAAAGCATCCGCAACTGCGATAGCGGCTTTTTCCGCCGCACCTCGCTCCTGGTTCGGGCCAGCATAAAACATTTGTGCTCCTGGAATTTTGTTCCACTGACCTTTCCCTTCACGATCCATCTGCACCATATGAAACATACCCTTTAACTTATTTGCATAGTCACCATTAACACTTCCAATAGGTGGAATCATCCCTGTCAGCGCTTCCCCAGGCTCCCAATCATCAAAACTTTTCCAATGGTCTTGAAAAAAACCAGCACACCTCTTGCCTTGTAACCACCTCCCAATACAATAAAAAGGATAAGCGATAACCATCATTACAGATTTTAGCGCTTTCTCAGTGCCTTCTCTAAGGGCGCCAAGATATCCAAAATTCAGGGGAGCTATCCCAAGCTCGACTTCTTTAAAATCATCCACTTTCCCAGCCAATCGTCCCAGGACGTATCCAGCAGCGGGATAGTCATCCACTCTGGCATATAAACAATCAGATGTTTTTTT